>ERZ808252.37-NODE-37-length-147413-cov-6.403331_pt1 | contig 147413 bp, 147 predicted proteins | sample MGYA00521242_ERZ808252 | MGnify/ENA primary metagenome ERZ808252 (study PRJEB31516, sample SAMN03275581) | gut metagenome | biome: mammalia-associated habitat; material: feces | host: Papio cynocephalus | place: Kenya | collected 2012-08-07 ...
TTTGGCCCGGTGACAAGAGAATTGCGTGCGAAGAAATATATGAAAATTATTTCTTTGGCGCCTGAAGTAATCTAAGTTTTTGAGGGTCAAAATGAAAATTAAAAAAGGTGATCAGGTCATCGTGACGACCGGTCGTGACAAAGGCAAACAGGGCGAAGTCCTGCGCGCCATGCCCAAGACCAACAAGGTCGTTGTCCAAGGTGTGAACATGGTTAAACGTCATACGCGTCCTTCCCAGACGAATGCCGGCGGCATCATCTCGAAGGAAGCTCCGATCGACGTTTCCAACGTGGCTTTAATCGATCCGGAAACGGGCAAGGCGACGCGCGTCGGCTTCAAAATCGTTGACGGCGAAAAAGTCCGCGTTGCGAAAAAGTCCGGCAAAGTCATTGCCGCGAAGAAATAGGAGTGAGTGGTATGGCTAGACTGTATGATCATTACAAAAAAGTAATCCGTCCCAAACTGGAAAAAGAATTCGGTTACAAAAACCAGATGGAAATTCCCCGTTTGGAAAAAATCGTCATCAACATGGGCGTCGGCCGCGATGCCGTCGAAGACCGCAAGGCCGTTGATTCCGCCGTGCGCGACCTGACCGCGATCGCCGGACAGAAACCCGTTGTGACGTACGCTAAAAAATCCATTGCCGCGTTCAAACTGCGCGAAGGTATGCCGATCGGCTGCAAAGTCACGCTGCGTCGCGAACGTATGTACGAATTTCTGGATCGTCTGGTCACGATGGCGTTGCCGCGTGTGCGAGATTTTCGCGGAATTTCAAATAAAAGCTTTGACGGCAAGGGAAACTATGCTATGGGTTTAAAGGAACAGATCGTTTTCTTGGAAATTGATTACGATTCTGTTGATAAGGTCCGTGGTTTGGATATAGTATTCTGCACATCGGCCAAAACCGACAAGGAAGCGAAAGCCCTGCTGTCCGGTTTTGATATGCCGTTTGCGAAAAACTAGAGCGATTGGAGTAAGATATTATGGCAAAAACAAGCGCTGTCGAACGCAATAAGAAACGTGAACGCATGGCTAAACAGTACAAAGCCCGTCGTGACGCTCTTAAGGCGAAAATCAAAGACCGCTCGGTTTCCGAAGAAGAACGCTTTGACGCCGTGTTGAAACTGGCCGAATTGCCCCGCAATTCGTCCGCCACGCGCGTTCATCTGCGTTGCGAATTGACAGGACGTTCTCGCGGCAACTACCGCAAGTTCAAACTGTCTCGTGTTGTGTTGCGGGATTTGGCCTCTTGCGGTCAGATTCCCGGCATGGTTAAGTCTAGTTGGTAACATCAAGTTAGGTAAGGAGATACTACCATGTCATTTTCCGATCCGTTGGGAGATATGCTGACCCGCATTCGTAACGGTCAGCAGGCTCGCAAGAGCGACATTACGGTGCCGGCTTCCAAGTTGCGCGAAAACGTGCTGGAAGTCCTGAAACGTGAAGGGTTCATTCGCGGTTATTCGCGTGTGAACGTCCGCAAAGGCATCGACGAAATCAAAGTTGAATTGAAATATTTTGAAGGCCGTCCGGTCATCAGCGAAATCGCCCGCGTTTCCACGCCGGGGCGTCGCGTCTATTCCCGTGTCAAGGATTTGCAGAAATTCTACAACGGGCTGGGTATTTCCGTTCTGTCCACGCCGCAGGGCGTCATGTCCGATCACGAAGCTCGTCAGGCCAATGTCGGCGGCGAAGTTTTGTGCAAAGTGTTCTAAGGGGGAGTTTACATATGTCTCGTGTTGGTAAATACCCTGTCATTGTTCCCGCCGACGTTACGGTTGACGTTAAAGGTCAGCACGTCAAAGTCAAAGGGAAGTTGGGTGAATTGGAATATACGGCTGCGGACGATGTCGATCTGAAGCTGGAAGAAAACAAGCTGTGGGTCGCCCCGCGCAAATCCGAAACGGGGATCAACCGTTCCTCTTGGGGAACGACCCGCGCCCGTCTGAACAATCTGGTCAAGGGCGTTCACGACGGTTTTTCCAAGAAGCTGGAAATCAACGGCGTCGGCTACAAAGCGCAGGTTCAGGGCAAGATCCTGAAAATGAGCTTGGGGTTCAGCCATGATGTCGATTTTGAAATTCCCGCCGGATTGAAAGTGACGTGCGCGACGCCGACGAATGTCGAAATTTCCGGCGTTGACAAGCAGGTCGTCGGGCAGTTCGCCGCGGTGATCCGCGCCAAACGGCCGCCCGAACCCTATAAGGGCAAAGGCATCAAATACGAGGGTGAATACATCCTGCGTAAAGAAGGTAAGAAGAAGTAAGGGGGAACGAAAATGAGTAAGGCAAGATTGCAATTTGAAGGCCGTCGCATCCGTACCCGCGCTTCCCTGCGGCGTAAATCCGCCGGACGTTTGCGGTTGTCCGTATTCCGTTCGGGACAGCATATTTACGGGCAGGTCATTGACGACAAGGAAGGCAAGACTTTGGCGGCCGCTTCGACGGTTGAAAAAGAAGTCAAAGCTTCTGTGAAAAATGGCGCCACGGTCGCCGCCGCCACTGTGGTCGGCAAGCTGATCGCGGAACGTGCTCTGGCAGCCGGTGTCAAAGAAGTTGTTTTTGACCGCGGCGGTTATGTCTATCACGGCCGTGTGAAAGCGTTGGCGGAAGCCGCCCGTGAAGCCGGTTTGTCATTCTAAAGGAAAAGGTAATTATGGCACGCACACCTAATACAGAACGCCGCCGCGGCGGTGAAAAAGAACGCGAAAACGATCGTGAACGCGCTGATCAGCGCAACGATCGCGACCGTGAAATGGACGAAATCGTTGATAAGCTCGTGTATGTCAACCGCGTTGCGAAGACCGTAAAAGGCGGTCGCCGCATGGCTTTTGCCGCTTTGGTCGTCGTCGGTGACCAGCGCGGCCGCGTCGGATTTGCTTCCGGCAAGGCGCGCGAAGTTCCCGAAGCGATCCGCAAAGCGACGGAAAAGGCCAAACGCGAAATGATCCGCATTCCTTTGCGTGAAGGGCGGACGTTGCATCATGACGCGCGCGGCAGATACGGCGCCGGTGAAGTTGTTCTGAGAACGGCTCCCGCCGGTACGGGTATCATCGCGGGCGGCCCGATGCGCGCCGTTTTTGAAACGATGGGCATTCAGGACATTGTTGCAAAGTCGATCGGTTCCCAGAACCCGCACAACATGATCAAGGCGACGTTCGCCGCTTTGAAAATGGTCAATTCCCCCCGTATGATCGCTGCCAAGCGCGGTAAGAAAGTCGGCGACGTCGTCGCCGCGCGCGACGGTGCGAACGCCGCGGTCGTGAAGGAGTAAGACAATGGCTGAAAAAACGATTAAGGTCAAACAGACGGGCAGCATCATCGGCGCGACGAAAGTCCAGCGCGCGACGATGTTGGGTCTGGGTCTGAAAAAGATGAATGCCGAAAAAGTGCTGCAGGATACGCCTGCCGTGCGCGGCATGATCACTAAAGTCGCCCACCTGGTGACTGTGGTTGAGGAATAATCGGCGGGTGCGCCGTTTGGAAACGGACGGCGCACAGTCGGTTTAACAAAAGCGAGTTAAGAAAATGAAACTGAATGAAATTCGTGATAACGACGGCGCCCGCAAAGGCCGTATGCGCATCTGCCGCGGTATCGGCAGCGGCAAAGGCAAAACAGGCGGTCGCGGCGGAAAAGGTCAGACGGCTCGTACAGGCGTGGCAATCAACGGTTTTGAAGGCGGGCAGATGCCCCTTTACCGTCGTTTGCCGAAACGCGGCTTCAATAACATTTTCGCGAACAAATACGCGGAAATCAATCTGGGACGTTTGCAGGCGGCGATTGACAAGGGCGTGGTTGACGCGTCCAAGGAAATCAACGTTGACGTTCTGCGCGAAGCCGGCGTTGTGAAGCAGACCTTCGACGGTCTGCGTCTGTTGGGCAACGGTGAACTGACGGCGAAAGTGACCATCAAGGTCGCCGGTTCCACGGAATCCGCGAAAGCGGCCGTGGAAAAAGTCGGCGGTCAGGTTATCATCGCCGAATAATCCGGTCGAAAAAATGCAAAAGAGGGGGAACCCTCTTTTGCGCGTTTTTAATTTAGAAATTAGTGGAAATAAAGAAAATGGCTTCTCAAGTGGATAGAATGGCTAGCGGTCTGGGATGGGAAACTTTTGCGAAAGCGACTGATTTGCAGAAGCGTCTTTTGTTTACGTTGGGCGCCATGATTGTTTATCGTTTGGGAACGTTCATCCCCCTGCCGGGGATCAATTCCATGGTGTTGGACGACATCTTCACTAGACAGGCCGGCGGCATTTTGGGGATGTTCAATATGTTTACGGGCGGTGCGTTGTCCCGTATGACGTTATTTGCTTTAAACATTATGCCGTACATTTCGGCGTCGATTATCGTGCAGCTGGCGGCGTCCGTGTTGCCGTCCCTGATCGCTTTGAAAAAAGAGGGCGAGGCGGGACAGCGCAAAATGACGCAGTACACGCGTTATCTGACGGTTTTGATCACGATCGTGCAGGCTTACGGTCTGGCGATCGGGTTGGAAGCCATGGTCGGATCGGCCGGCACGTCCGCGGTTTTGAATCCGGGGGCGTGGTTTCGCTTTACGACGGTTGTTTCCTTGCTGGGCGGTACGATGTTCATCGTTTGGCTGGGCGACCAGATCACGTCGCGCGGCGTCGGCAACGGTTCGTCGCTGATCATCACGGCCGGTATCGTCGCCGGCATCCCGATGGGATTGGCGCAAACGTTTGAATTGGCGCGCGCGGGATCGCTGTCAACGTTTGCTTTGTTGGCTGTTTTGGCGATCGCCGTAGCGTTGGTGTTCTTTGTCGTGTTTTTTGAACGCGCCCAGCGTCGTATTCTGATTCAATATCCGAAACGCCAGATGGCAGGACGCATGATGAACAGCGAAAGTTCGCATCTGCCGTTGAAATTGAACCCGACGGGCGTCATTCCGCCGATCTTCGCCAGCTCTTTGCTGTTGTTGCCGATGACAATCGTTAATTTTTCAGTTAACAGCGGCAACAGTCCCGATTGGATCGTGACGCTGTCCACCGTTTTGGCACACGGGCAGCCGCTGTATCTGGCGCTGTACGCGGGTTTGATCATCTTCTTCACGTTCTTTTACACGGCGGTCGTGTTCAATCCCGAAGACACGGCGGACAACCTGAAACGCCACGGCGGTTTCATCGCGGGCATCCGTCCGGGGAAAAGCACGGCCGAATATCTGGATTACGTTTTGACGCGTCTGACGGTTTTGGGATCGCTTTATCTGGCCGTGATCTGCTGTTTCCCTGAAATCATGATCGCAAAATATTCCATTCCGTTCGTTTTGGGCGGCACCACTTTGCTGATCGTCGTTTCCGTCACGATGGATTTTGCCACGCAGATCCAATCCCATTTGATCGCGCACCAGTACGAAGGTTTGATGCGCAAGGCAAAGCTTAAAGGACGTCTGAAGTGATCAGCAACGGCAAACACCTTGTTTTGATGGCTCCTCCGGGGGGCGGCAAAGGAACACAGGCGCGTTTGCTGCGTGACCGGCTGGGGATTCCCCATTTATCGACGGGCGAGATGTTAAGAAACGCCGGACGCGCGGGGACGCCGGTCGGTTTGCAGGCGAAGGCCTTGATCGACAAGGGCAACTTTGTTCCCGATGAAATGATCATTTCGATCATTTCCGAACGGCTGGACGAACCCGATTGCAAAGAGGGATTCATTCTGGACGGTTTCCCGCGCACGTTGCCGCAGGCCAAGGCTTTGGATGAAATGCTGTTTGAAAAAGGGCGGAGGTTGGATCATGTGATTGAAATCCAAGTCCCCGACGATATGATCATCCAGCGCATCATCGGTCGTTTTTCCTGCGCGGATTGCGGGGCGATGTACCACGACACGCTGAAACCGACCAAAGTGTTTGGCAAGTGCGACGAATGTGGCGGATCGAATTTCATCCGCCGTCCGGACGACAACTGGCAGACGGTGGTCAGCCGGTTGAAAACGTACCGCATGATGACGACGCCGGTTTTGCCGTATTATCAGCATGAAGGGTTGCTGGAAACGATTGACGGCACGGGCGGCGTGGACGAGGTTGCCGAGAAGATCAAGAAGATCGTCGGTCAATAATTCTCGATAAATCTGTTTCCGGCAGGGGAGGTGCACCATGGGTATGCTTGACGAAGCTAGAGAAGAATTGCGGCAATCCGCGGCGTCCCTGAAATGGGAAGAACCGCTGGTTAAGTTCGATTTGATCGGCGAAAGTCAGGAACAAAAGAACCGGCTGGCGTATCTTGTCAACACGGTTGCCAAAGGATCCCCGACCGGCAAAAAGATTTTACAGGAAGCTTGCGACGCCGGATATACGCTGGAAATGGAGCATATGTTCGGGGCGCTGGGGGCTTGCGAACCCGAAAACAAGCGTATTCTTCTCAACCCGTCCATGCCGAACGAGGATTTGGTCGCGACGCTGGTTCACGAATCGCGCCACGCTCAGCAGGACATCCGCGCCCCGTGGAAAACGGAGCGGGGAAACAGCGAATTTGCGACGGAACTGAAGCTTTACCGCGCGGCGGAGGCCGACGCCGAGGCGGTCGCGATCGCCGCGTGTTACGAAATCAAGCAAAACACGGGCAACAACGCGCCGTACGCCGCCAGTGCCGACAGGGATGCGCTGATCGTTTCGGGGTTCGCCGCCAAAGCCGATTCGTCGGGGAAAGTCACGCCCGCGATGTTGCGCGCCGCGTTCAACGGGTGGTTTGAAAACCCGTCGATCACCGAGGAATACGAACGTTCCTATCTGATTGACGAAATGGATGCCGTCGTCAAATCGGGTAATTTTTCCAAAATGCCGGGGGGGCAAAAGCTTTCGTCGCGTCAAATCGTCGAAACGTATTGCACGGACGCGGACGGCAAGTGTTACTGGTCAACCGATCCCGACGTGCTGGAGGAGCGCGACAAACTGTCCGTCGGTTCCAAAACCCGCAAATCGGCGGAAAAGTTCTATCAGGCGCGTTTTGAAAAAACGGGGCGCGCGCCGGATCAAACATATGCGGATTTAAAGGTGCGCGACGGGGGAATTTCCGCCCGCGAAAGCGTCGGTTTGCTGAAACGGGTGTTTTCCGGCGAATACAAGCAGACGTTTTTCCGCGATTTGAAAGCCGAGGTCGATTTTGAAAAAGAAGGCTCTTTGCTGGAAAAACGGCGGTTGAATCATATCGTCAACAATGTTTGTCAGGATGCGCGCGCCAAAAAAGAGTTGGAAGCGTTGCAAAAGGCGGGATATTCCCTTGCGATGGAAAGTCTGGGCAAGGCCGTTTCCGTCCGCGATCCCAAAAACAAAGTGGTCGTTCTGGCGCGCCGCGCTTCGGATCGCGAATTGCAGGGCGCGTTGCTGAAAGAGGCGCGCAACGTCGCCGCCGTTCAAACCGCGATGCTGCGCCGCGCTGCGAATGTTCACGGCTGATCCGGTTTTATCAAATATAAAGGATTGAAAATGGGCAAAGGGAAACTGGCGGCGTTGGTGCTGACGGCCGTTTTGTTGTTTTTGGCCGAACCGCTTTATGTGGATTCCATGTACAAGGCGACCGTGACCGCGGACGCGCCCGCGGGGACGGAAACGGCGGTTTCGTACCGGCCGTCCGTCGGCGCGCCGATGCGCGAAATTCCGTTTACCGTTAAAGAGGGCGGACACGCGTCAATCAGGATTTTTTCAAATGGAATCAATGAATTGGCGTTTGCCGAAAGCGCGAAAGTCCGTTCGGTTCATATTTCGGGAAAAGGGACGTTAAATCTGAATGTGACGGACGGCGAAGCGCTGAAAAACCTGTCCCTGAAACCGAAAATCCGTTTTGACATCAAAGTCTTTCTGTTGCTGGCGTTTTTCCTGTTTTGCGCAATCTATACCGTGACGGGGCGGAAAAGCGTTTTCGGCGACAAAACACCGGCGATAAAAAATGTCGAATTTTTGCGGTTGGTGTTCACCGTCGGCGTCGTGTGCGAACATACTTGCGGCGCGCTGAAACTGTATTCGGCCGGCTGGCTGGGGGTGGAGTTCTTTTTCATCCTGTCGGGATTTTTCCTGACGCTGACGTTTAATCCCGCCAAAACGGTCGCCGGATTCGTCAAATCGAAATTCGCGCATTTCGCGCCGTTGACGCTGTTTTGCGCGATCGGAAAGCTGAAGCTGATCCCGTTGCTGCAAAGCCTGCTGTTTATGCAGGTTTGGATCACGCCCGCGATGCCGGAGCAAAGCTGGTATCTGGGCGTTTTGTTCTGGGTGGGGCTGTTTTATTTTTGCATGATGAAAACGTTTCCGGAAAAATACAACGACATCGTTTTCGGCGTGCTGACCTTTGCCGCGTACTCATGGATGAACAAATACGGCTGGGCGCGGCTGCCGCGCGGCATCGCGGGAATCGGGCTGGGGTATTTCGTGGCGCGCGTTTTCCGGATCGAAAGCGCAAAGAACGCGCCCGACGGCCGGCCGAACCCGCTTTATTCGCTGGCGGAGGCGGGCGTCCTGTTTTATTCGGCCGGAACGGTTTTCGTCAAAGCGTTGTATCCGGAAAACACGATCACGGCCATAGCGGCTTTTGCCGCGCTGATCCTGTTGTTCGTGCTGCGCCGCGGGTGCGTTTCCCGATTTTTTGAAAAGCCGGTGTTTGCGAAAATCGCGGCCTGTTCCTTTGCGATTTACATGACGCATATGCTGGTGGTTCACGACATGGTTGAAAACTGGCGGACGAAGTATCCGGCCGTCGCCGCGGCCGATCCGGCGACAACGGCGGTTTTGACCGTTTTATACAGTTGCCTTTTCGGTTGGGCGGTGTGGCGGTATGTCGAAATTCCGGCGTCCGCGTGGTTGAAAAACAAATGGCGTTGATGCGGGGATGCGATGAACGATGCGGACAACCGGCCGGTTGCGGTGCAAATTCGCGGCGCGCGGGTGCATAATCTGAAAAACATTGATGTGGATGTTCCGCTGAACAAAATCGTCGGCATAGCGGGCGTGTCGGGGTCGGGCAAGTCTTCTCTGGCCTTGGGTGTTTTGTACGCCGAGGGATCGCGCCGTTATTTGGACGCGCTGTCCGCCTATACCCGCCGACGCATGACACAGGCGGCCAAAGCCGACGTTGACGAAGTGCTGTACGTCCCCGCCGCGCTGGCTTTGCACCAAAGACCCGCCGTTCCGGGGATGCGCTCCACTTTCGGCACGGGGACGGAGCTGTTGAATTCCGTCCGTTTGATGTTTTCGCGGCTGGCGAATCATCGCTGTCCGAACGGGCATTATCTGGAACCGTCTTTGGCGGTCGCGGCGGGCAGGGAATTGGTTTGTCCCGTGTGCGGCGCGCGTTTTTTCGCCCCGTCCGCCGAGGAACTGTCCTTTAACGGGCAGGGCGCCTGCAAACGGTGCGGCGGCACGGGATTGGTCAGGACGGTGGATGAAACGACGCTGGTTCCCGACGATTCCCTGACGATCGACGGCGGAGCGGTCGCGCCGTGGAACAGTTTGATGTGGTCGTTGATGACGGATGTTTGCCGCGCGATGGGCGTGCGCACAAACGTGCCGTTCCGCGATCTGACCGATCGGGAAAAGGACATCGTTTTTCACGGTCCGGCCGAAAAGAAACACATTCTGTACAAAGCCAAATCGTCAAATCAGGCGGGCGAGTTGGACTTCACCTATTACAACGCCGTTTACACCGTGGAAAACGCTTTGGCGAAAGTCAAAGACGAAAAAGGTATGAAGCGCGTTGAAAAGTTTTTAAAAGAAGACGTTTGCCCCGATTGCGGCGGCACCCGTTTGTCCGACCGCGCGCGCCAGCCGAAACTGCGCGGCATCGGATTGGACGAAGCGTGCAAAATGCCGCTGTCCGATCTGTCCGCTTGGGTCGCGGGCGTTCCCGACGCATTGCCCGCCGAAATGCGGAAAATGGCGGAAAACATTTGCGAATCCTTTGCCGTTCCGGCCAAGCGGCTGACGGAATTGGGGCTGTCGTACCTGTCGATGGATCGCGCGTCATGCACCCTGTCCACGGGCGAACGGCAGAGGATGCAGCTGGCGCGCGCCGTGCGCAACCGGACGACGGGCGTCATGTATGTGCTGGACGAACCGTCCATCGGGTTGCACCCGCTGAACATCGCGGGGCTGAACGGCGTGATTCACGATCTGGCGGCGGACGGCAACAGCGTCGTTCTGGTCGATCATGACACGCAAATCCTCAAAGAATCCGATTGGATCATCGAAATGGGGCCGCGGGCGGGGGCGAACGGCGGACGCGTGATCGCCCAAGGGACGGTCGCCGGTGTCGCGGCGGACGAAAATTCCGTCATCGGCGCTTTTCTGGGCGGAAAAACGGCGGCGCGGGGCGGGGCGGAAACCGCCGCGCGCGATATGTTCGCCAACGGCCGGATCGTTATGAAAACTTCGCCGATCCATACCGTCAAGGCATTGAAAGTCGAAATCCCCAAAGGGCGGCTGACCGTCGTGACGGGGGTGTCGGGATCGGGCAAAACGACCATGGTTTTGGAAAGCCTCGTCCCCGCTTTGGCGGCGAAAAACGGCGCGGGAAAAATGCCCGAACACGTCGTTTCCATCACCGCGGACGGCATCCGGCAGGTCAAGCTGATCGACGCGACGCCCGTCGGCGTCAACGTGCGTTCGACGGTCGCGACCTATGCCAACGTTCACGACGAATTGCGCAAGCTGTACGCCAAAACGCCGGACGCGAAACGGGCGGGGCTGACGGCCGGCGATTTTTCCTATAACACGGGAAGCTTGCGCTGTCCCGTTTGCGACGGAACGGGCGTCGTCAATCTGGACGTGCAGTTTCTGCCGGACGTGGAAATCCCGTGCCCCGAATGTCGCGGCGGCAGGTACGCGCGGGCGGCGTCCGAATTCCGGCTGGCGAACAAAGGCGGGGCGACGCTTTCCATGCCCGAACTGATGGCTTTGGACGTTTCGGCGGCGATGGATTTTTGCAAGGATATGAAAAACGTTTATCCGCGATTGAAAACGCTGGCCGATTTGGGGCTGGGGTATCTGACGCTGGGCGAGGAAACGCCGGGGCTGTCCGGCGGCGAGGCGCAGCGCCTGAAACTGGCCGGCGAAACGGGCAGGGCGCAATCGGACGCCGTGTTCGTGTTCGACGAACCGACGATCGGGCTGCATCCGCTGGACGTGCGGGTGCTGCTGGGCGTGTTTGACGCCTTGATCGAAAACGGAGCGACGGTGATCGTGATCGAACACGATTTGGACGTGATCCGGACGGCCGATTACATCATCGACATGGGCCCCGGCGGCGGCGCGGCGGGCGGCGAAATCGTCGTCGCGGGAACGCCCGACGCGGTCAAATCCTGTCCCGCGAGCGCGACGGGGCGTTTTCTGTAAAAAAGTTTGAAAAAACGGTAAAAAAAAAGCGCGGAAGTATTGACTTTACGGGTGGTTGAGTATAGTTTGAACACCTCTGTAAGGTGTCCGCAGTATAACACCTTATGGTGAAGTGTGCCTGATTCCGTCCGGAATCCGGCAGGTTTTGATTTGTTATAGGAGATTAAACTTGGCACGTATTGCTGGTGTGAATATTCCGACGAACAAGCGCGTGGAAATCGCTTTGACGTACATCCACGGCATCGGTCGGACTTTGGCCCGCGAAATCTGCGGGAAATTGAACATCGACGAAGCCCGTCGCGTTAACGAACTGACGGACGACGATGTTTTGAAACTGCGTGAATTGATCGACCATGAATATCATGTCGAAGGCGAATTGCGCCGCGAAGTCGGTGTGAACATCAAACGCTTGATGGATCTGGGCTGCTATCGCGGTCTGCGTCATCGTAAAGGTTTGCCTTGCCGCGGACAGAGAACGCATACGAACGCTCGTACGCGCAAAGGGCCCGCGAAACCCATCGCAGGCAAGAAAAAAGCTGTCTAGTTAGGAAAGGCGATTAATTCATGGCTAAAGCTACAACGACTGTTCGCACGAAAAAACGCGAACGCAAAAATATTACTTCCGGCGTTGCGCACGTCAATTCGACGTTCAACAACACGAAAGTGACGATTACGGACGCTCAGGGGAACGCCATTTCCTGGTCTTCTTCGGGCGCTCACGGCTTCAAAGGTTCCCGTAAAGCCACGCCGTACGCGGCGCAGGTGACGGCCGAAGACGCCGGTAAAAAAGCCGCTGAACACGGTATGAAAACTTTGGAAGTATGGGTCAAAGGTCCGGGGTCGGGTCGTGAATCCGCTCTGCGTGCTTTGCAGGCCGTCGGTTTCACCATTACGGCGATTCGCGACGTGACCGCGGTGCCGCACAACGGTTGCCGCCCCCGCAAACGCCGCCGCGTTTAATCGGGTCTGCCGGCCGGTTGAAAAACCGGTTCGTCGGTTTGTGTCGTTTGACACATTGCTTTACTTTACAAAGTGGGAGTATTACTCGTGATTCAGAAAAATTGGCAAGACCTGATCAAGCCCAGCACCATCGAAATCGAACACGCCGACGGTGCCGCGCGCAAGGCCACCATCGTCGTCGAACCGCTGGAACGCGGTTTCGGTATGACGCTGGGCAACGCGTTGCGCCGCGTTTTGCTGTCGTCTTTGCAAGGGGCCGCCGTCACGGCGATCCACATTGACGGCGTGTTGCATGAATTTTCGTCCATCCCCGGCGTTCGCGAAGACGTTTCCGACATCATTTTGAATGTCAAAATGTTGGCTTTGCGCTATGACGGCGAAGGAACGCGCCGCATGACGCTGAAGGCGGAAGGTCCGTGCGAAGTGACGGCCGCGATGATCGAAACGGGACACGATGTCGAAATCATGAATCCGGATCTGGTCATCTGCACGCTGGACAAAGGCGCCGTTTTGAACATGGAGCTGACGGTCGGAACGGGAAAAGGCTATGTGCCCGCTTCCCAGAACAGACCGGAAGACTGCCCGATCGGGTTGATTCCCGTCGATTCCATTTTCAGCCCGATTACCCGTGCTGTCTATCAAATCGACAACGCCCGTGTCGGTCAGATCACCAACTACGACAAACTGTCTTTGACGGTCGAAACGAACGGTACGGTTTCTCCGGAAGACGCGGTCGCTTTGGCGGCGCGCATCCTGCAGGAACAGCTGAAACTGTTCGTGAACTTTGAAGAACCCGAAGAAGACGTCGAAGCCGAAAAGAAAGACGAATTGCCGTTCAACCGCAACCTGTTGCGCAAAGTGGACGAGCTGGAACTGTCCGTGCGTTCGGCGAACTGCCTGAAAAACGACAGCATCGTTTACATCGGCGATTTGGTTCAGAAAACCGAAGCCGAAATGTTGCGTACGCCGAATTTCGGACGCAAGTCTTTGAACGAAATCAAAGAAGTTCTGTCGCAAATGGGATTGCATTTGGGTATGGAAGTGGTCGGTTGGCCGCCTGAAAATATCGAAACGCTGTCCAAAGGTTTGGAAGAACCGTTTTAACAAAATTCCCGTCCGAGGGACGGGGCTGCGGCATTCGGGGCGTTTTCGTTCACGGTGGGCGGAAACGGACGGTGCCGGAGGATCAATTATCGGTTTCGTGCGCGAAACCATGATAGGAGGATAAAATGAATCATCGTAACAGTAAGCGTAAGCTGAACAAATCTTATACACACCGCCGCGCGATGTTCGCCAATATGGCCAACGCGCTGATCAAACACGAACAAATCAAAACCACGCTGCCCAAAGCCAAGGAACTGCGTCCTGTCTTTGAAAAGCTTATCACTGCTGCCAAAGTCGGTGATTTGCACAAGCGTCGTCAGCTGATTTCGTTCTTGCGTGACGAAAAAATGGTTGAAAAACTGATCGCGACGCTGGCTCCGCGTTACAAAGACCGCAACGGCGGATATGTCCGCGTGTTGAAAGCCGGTCTGCGTTACGGCGACTGCGCTCCGATGGCTTTCATCGAACTGGTTGACCGCGACGTTAAGGCAAAAGGGCAGGATTCCGGTCCCGTCGTTGCCGCCGACGAAGCTGCGGAAACGAAATAACCTTTCGTTTTCCGAAATCACAAAAAAGGGCGAATCGGAAACGGTTCGCTCTTTTTTATATGCGCGATGTTGCCAAAAAGCTTAAAGCAAGATATAAGAGCAGGTCTTTTTTATCAAAGGAACGGAAATGCTGAAAACATTCTTTCCAAAAAACGGTGAAAGGCCGGTCATCGCCGGTTCTGTTTTTATCGCGGCGACGGCGGCGTGGTTCGCTTTCGCCCTGAATGTCGCTTTTTGGCGTTTCGTGTTCAAAACGGTTGAATACGAAGGTTTTTCGACGATTGTTTTTTTGATCGCCGTTCCGATGATCATGTTCTTTTTGATGTATCTGATCTTTAATGTGATCGTCGTTCCGTATGTCGGAAAACCGTTTGTGATCATCCTGCTGTTTGCGTCTGCCGTTGCCAACTATGTGATGACGGAATTGGGGATATGCATTGACAGCGATACGATTCGCAACGTCTTTGAAACGAATGTGCGTGAAGCGACGGATATGATGACGGTGAGCGCGTGCCTGACCGTGTTTTTTACGGGCGTGCTGCCGGCTGTTTTGGTCGGGTTTGTCAAAATCGGTTTCAAACCGTTCAAACGGGAACTGGCGTCGCGTTTAACGCACGTTTTGGCGATGTTGGGACTGGTCGGCGTATTCGCCGGAATGGCGTACAAGGATATTGTTGTTTACGGGCGCAACTATCGTGAGGGACGTAAACAGATCAACACGCTTAACTACATTCATTCCACCGTGCGCTATTTCCACCGCAAAGCGCAAGCCAAGCGTCATTTTACGATTTTGGATGAAAAGGCGAAGCTGGTTCCGTATGAAAACGATCGCAAAACCGTTTTCGTTTTGGTCGTCGGCGAAACGGCGCGCGCGGCGAACTTTTCGCTGTACGGGTATGAAAAAAACACCAATCCCCGTTTGGAAAAGCTGAACGTCATTGCGTTCAATCACGTTACGTCGTGCGGCACGGCGACGGCGGTTTCTCTGCCGTGTATGTTTTCCAATATGTCGCGCGCGAATTTTGACGTGGATGACGCCAAGTTTACGGAAAATATGCTGGATCTGCTGAAACGCGGCGGATACGACGTTTTATGGGTGGAAAACGACAACGGGTGCAAAGGCGTGTGCAACCGCGTTGAAACAAAGGATGTCGTCGCCGAAAACGATCCGCAGTACTGTTTTGGCGATTACTGCCACGACGGGGGTTTGTTGAAAGAGCTACGCAAAAAATTGACGAACATCAAGCGGGACACAATCGTCGTTCTGCATATGATGGGCAGTCACGGGCCGGCCTATTACAAACGTTATCCCGACAAGTTCAAGGTGTTTTTGCCGACGTGCGATACGACGGATATTCAAAGCTGTTCGCGCGAAAACATCGTGAACACGTACGACAACACGATTTTATACACGGACTATGTCGTCAGTCAGGCGATCAAAGAATTGAGCAAATATCCGCAGTTTGAAACCGGATTGCTGTATGTGTCCGATCACGGGGAATCGCTGGGGGAAAACGGCATTTATCTGCACGGTTTCCCGTACAAGATCGCACCGAAGGAACAAAAGGAAGTGCCGATGATCCTGTGGCTGTCCGAAACAATGCGGAGAGAGGATCACATGGATTACGGCTGTTTGAAAAAACTGGCCGGAAAGAGCGCGTTTGCACACGACAACCTGTATCATTCCATGCTGGCGTTATTGGAAATCAAAACGGACACCTATGAAAAGGGAATGGATATGTTCGACGCGTGCCGGACGAAACCTTTGCCGTTTTAACGCGAACGGATGAGAAAGCAGGCGCGGCCGGATGATGAAAGCCGCGCCCGTTTCGTATGCGCGGAATTTCATCCGGAGAAAAAGCGGGCATAAAAAAAAGCCCCGCGCGGGGGCTTTTCAATGTTTGAACCTGTCTTACGCACATTCCAACTGCATCAGGTCTTCGTCTTCTTCGACGGTTTTGTGTTCCGCCAAAGACGCGTAGTACGTCGCCATATCGACGATTTCGTAATTGCTTTCGTCGGCGAAAACGGCGGACAGCAGGGCGTTGGTGTCCGTGTGGCCGGAACGGCTGCCGGAAAAATCGGCGATCATCGGATAGCCGCACATATACAAATCCCCGACGGCGTCCAGCATTTTGTGGCGGACGAATTCATTGGAATAGCGCAGGCCGTCTTTATTCATGATCGTGTTGTCGTTGACCAGAATGGCGTTGTCCAGCGAACCGCCGCGCGCCAAACCGATGGAACGCAGCATTTCGATGTCCTGCAAAAATCCGAACGTGCGGGCGCGGCTGAACATATTTTTGAAATTCGCCGCGGTCAGATCCAGATCGGCTTCCTGATGACCGATGACGGACGCGGGAAAGTCGATGGAAAAGTGCATATTCAGCCCTTTTTCGGCGGGAGACAGAACCAATTCCTTGTCGCCGCTGGTGTAACGGACGGTTTTCAGGATACGCAGGGCTTTCAACGGCGCGCCTTGGGCTTTGATGCCGGCGCATTCCAACAGGAACACGAACGGCGCGGAGCTGCCGTCCATGACGGGGGTTTCGGGGCCGTCGATGTCGATCATCAGGTTGTTGACGCCCATGGCGTGAATGGCGGCCATCAGGTGTTCGATCGTGGCGACCTTGACGCCGTCCTTGTTGCCGATGCAGGTGCACATCCGCGTGTCAACGACGTATTCGTGGCGCGCAGGGATGTAAGCGTCGCGTCCTGCGGCGTCCGTGCGGTGGAATACGATGCCGGTGTTGATTTCCGCCGGTTTCAAAGTCATGGAAATCTTGTTGCCCGTGTGCAGACCGATCCCGACGCATGAAATTTCATGCTTGATTGTCTTCTGCTGATATTTTTCCATGGCAAAGCCCTTTCATTCTTGAAAAACTTTCTACCCTATAGTTCTAACAACCCCTCTGCTTTTTTTCAAATCAAGCTTTGTTACGTTTTGTTACATTAACCTTGCGTTAACAAAGGAAAGCAGAAGGGGTGCAAAAAAAACTCCCCGTCCTGAAACGGGCGGGGAGGGAAAGCGGATCGCACCGTTTTCAATGTTGGCGCAGAAACGACGGGATGTCGGATTCTTCGTCGGTGGAAACGCTTGGCTCGGGTTTGCGTTCTTCGGCCGCGCGGCGTCCCGTGACAAACTGGAACAGAGACGGGCGCGCCTTTTCCGTGGGCTTGACCGGCACGACGGGGGGCGCGGGCGGCATGAACAGGTCGTCCTGCGCCATTGCAGGCGTTTGAACGGCGGCCGGAGCGGAAACCGGTTGGGGCTTCGCGGCCGGTTCGTGCGCGAACAGGGACTGCTGCGGTTTTTCGGGCGCGGTCATTTTCGGCGTGAACGTTTCAAATCCGGACGGTTGGCGAATCTCGCCGCCGCCGAACAATTCGTTCGGGGAGGGCATGGCCGGCAGGATGCCGCTGGTCGTTTTCGGCGCGAACGAAACGGGCTGCGCGTTCAGCGTCGGGTGGACGGGGGCGGCGGGCGGCACGGCGATGTTGTCGTCAATGGCCAAAACGTCGTCGTCCTCTTCCTCTTCAACGGGGGCGGCGGGCGTCGCCAAAGCGGGTGTCGGAGCCGGTTCGGGTTGGGGCGCGGGCGTTTCCGCGTGTTTCACGGCGCCGAAACCGGTCGAAAACGGCTTGGCCTGCGGCTGGGTGAAAATCGACGACGCCGTTTGACCCATGAACGGATTTTGCGATTCCTGCGGACGGGTGATGCCGGTCGCGACGACGGAAACGCGGATCGAACCTTCCAGCGATTCGTCAAAAGACGCGCCGAAAATGATGTTCGCTTCCGGATCGACTTCGCGGCGGATGCGGTTGGCGGCTTCATCGACTTCGTACAGCGTCAAATCGGCGCCGCCCGCGATGTTGATCAGGATGCCTTTCGCCCCCGTCATGGACGCGTCGTCCAACAACGGATTGGCGATGGCTTCCTCCGCGGCTTCCAAAGCGCGGTTTTCGCCCGAAGCCGTTCCCGTCCCCATCATGGCGCGTCCCATTTCCGCCATGACGGCGCGGACATCGGAAAAGTCCAGATTGATGATCCCCGGCGTGATGATCAGGTCGGTGATGCTGCGGACGCCTCCCTGCAGCACTTGGTCGGCGCGTTTGAACGCTTCGGCGAACGTCATTTTTTCATCGGCGACCAAAAACAGGTTCTGGTTAGGAATGACGATCAGCGTATCGACGTACTGCGCCAGCTCTTCAATGCCTTTTTCGGCGATGGCCATTCTGTGCCGTCCCTCGAACGTAAAGGGTTTGGTGACGACGCCGACGGTCAGGATGTCGCGTTCGCGCGCCATTTTCGCAAAGACAGGCGCTGCGCCCGTTCCCGTGCCGCCGCCCATACCGGCGGTGATGAACACCATGTTCGCGCCGTCCAAAACGTTGGCGATGTCATCTACGGCCTCTTCCGCCGATTCGCGGCCGACTTCGGGTCTGGCGCCCGCGCCCTGTCCCTTGGTGGTTTCGATGCCCAGCTGGATTTTCGTTTCCGCCAGCGAAGAATTCAACGCCTGCGCGTCGGTGTTGGCGACAACGAAATTGACGCCGCCCAACTGCGTTTGAATCATGTTGTTGATCGCGTTGCCGCCCGCGCCGCCGACGCCGATGACGGTGATTTTCGGGGTTAACAGGACGATCGGTTGTTGTTCGGGAACGCTGATGTCTAAAGTCATGGGTTACTCCGTTGGAAATGGGACAGCTTTGGCGAATCGGCGCGAAATATGGATTTTCCATAAAAAACACGTCCGCGCGCCAAAGAGGTTTTCCCCCTTTATACCGTGAAAGTCTTTAAGAATTATCTAAAAACCAGCGGAAAAATCGCACAAATTTGTTTCCGGCGGGGGCGGTGATGTCGCGTTGGTGCGTCGGCGTGTTCAACAAAACGCGCGTTGTGTAACGCAGCATGCCGATGCAGTTCATATAGCTTTGATGCGCGTGGGGCGGGATGATTTCCTGTTTGTCGAACAGCCGGACGGGATGCCCCGTGCGCACGTTGCGCCCCAAAACGGCGGCCGCTTTTTCGTTTATGCCGTGCAGTTGCGCGCCGCCGCCGGTCAAAACGAAGTTCAGGCAGATGTCGAAAAATCCGGTCTGTTCCAGCAGAGCCTTTATTTTTTCAAACAATTCTTCGATTCTGGGGACGATCGCGGCGACGATTCGGGCGCGCGGCACGCGGATCAGGGAAACGTTTTCGTCTTCGCCGATCAGGGGAATGGGGATTTCCTCCTGTTCGTAAGTGGCGGAGGGCAGGGTGGAACCGTGCAGGGTTTTGACGCGTTCGGCGTTGTCCAGCGACGTTTTGAACAAAGTGGCGATGTCCTTTGTCAATATGTCGCCGCCGAACGGGATGCGCGCGGCGTAAACCAGCTGGTCTTCGTAAAAAACGCCGATGCCGGTCGATCCCGCGCCCAGATCAATGACGGCCGTCCCCTGCTTTTTTTCCTCGCGCGTCAGACAGGCGTACCCCGCCGCGTACGGCGACGCCACTTTTTTAAAACAGCTGAGGTGGCTTTGTTCAAAGGCCGTGTTCATGTCGCGCACCGGATACGGCGGCGCGGTCACGACGTGCATGGATAAAAACAGCGTGTTGCCGCTCAACCCGCGCGGATCGGCAATGGAATGACGGGAATCAAGGCTGTAGTCGATCGGAATGCAGTGCAGAACCTCGTCGGAAGTGACGGGGATTTTCGCCTGCGCGTTCGCGATCAGCCGGTTCACGTCGCTTTGCGACACTTCCGTCCCGCCCAGATCCAGCTTGTCCTGCACGATCATGGAATTCAGCGATCCGACGCACGCCGTCGCGACGACGGTTTTGATGCGTTCGTTGATAAAGCTTTCCGCGTTGGCGACCGCGTGGCGCACCGAATCGACCGTGGCCGCCAGATCGACGATCTCGCTTTTCTTCACGCCCGTGTTTTGGTGCGATCCGGCGCCGACGACGACGGCTTTGTCTTCGTTGACGGGATAGGCCAGCACGCAGCACGTTTTGGATGTGCCGATGTCCAGCGCCGCGATCAGGTTGTTGTCGTTCAATACACGAGCCATGGCGTCACGTCAAAATCGGTTAAGGGGTTGTTTTGGAACGCGTGGGGCGTTTTTTGACGGCGTCTTCTTCCAAATGGACGATCAGCTTGTCGGGTTGGCGCAGATCGACCATGGTGATTTTGCGCGACAGCAATCCTTGCGTCCTGTTTAAATTCGCCAGCCGTCCCCATGCCGCCGCGGGATCTTTTTCCGGCAAACGGACGGTGATGCCTTTGTCGATGTCGTCCAGCAAAACGTTCCAGCGTCTGCGGCCGATTCGGACGGCGGCCTTTACGCGCGGGGACAGTTCCGGTTCCTGCGCGATGAAACGCAACAGGTCGGGCGTGCGTTCCGGCGCGTCCGATCCCAAAACCAGCGGCAGACCGTCAAGCTTTTTGACAAAGGTTTCGACGGGCTGGCCGTCTTCGTCCACCGGACGGTAAAGGCCTTTGTTCTGCCAGACGGCGACGGGCGTGCGTTCGGTGATCCGGACATACAGAATGTGCGGCAACCGGCGTTCGATATGCACCGTTTTGACCCACGGCAGACGTTGAATGTTTTCACGCGCCTGATTGATGTCAATGGCGGTGACGGGCATTCCGCGTTCCACTTTCAAAACATTCCGCAATTCTTTTTGCGACGTGCGGTCGCGGCCGCGCACATAAACCTCGCCCAGTTTCAAATCGGCGGACAACGCCGTGTTGTGCAGGAAAAAAGACAGGCTTTCGCGTTTTTCGGCGTAAAAGGCGCTGTTGACAAACCACAGAAAGGAAAAGGCCGCGATCAACAAAACGGCGGCAACCGCAAACGGGCTGATCCGTTTCATGTTCCGGATATTCAATCCCCGCATTTGGCGTGCTCCACCATCCAAACGACGATGTCCTGATACGAATAGCCGGCGTAGCGCGCGATGTCGGGCACCAGCGACAGCGAAGTCATCCCCGGCTGCGTGTTCGTTTCCAAAATCACCAACCGCGGTTCGGCGCCCGTGTCGTCATAGCGGATGTCCGACCGCGATATGCCGCGGCATCCCAACGCTTTGTGCGCTTCGGCGGCGATGCGCATCGCTTCGGCGTAAACGGCCGCGGGAATGGCGGCGGGAACGACGTGCCGCGCGCCGCCGTCGGAATATTTGGCGTTGTAGTTGTAAAAACCTTTGGACGGGATGATTTCCAAAACGCCCAAGGGTGTGCCGTCCATCACGGCAACGGTCAGTTCGCGTCCGGCGACGTATTCTTCGGCCAGAATTTCCGCGTCGTCGGCATAGGGGTATTCCATACCCTCAAACGGTTTTTTACCGTCGTCATGATTGAAAATGAACACCCCGACGGACGATCCGTCGCAAACGGGTTTCAAAACAAAGGGATAGGGCAGAACGTCGCCGGACAGAATCTGTTCCTTTGTGACCAGACGATCCGCCGCGACGGGCAAACCGGCCGTCCGGTACATTTTTTTCGCCGCCGCCTTGTTCATCGCCAGCGCGGACGCCATGCGCCCCGAATGGGTGTAGGGAACGCCCATGATGTCCAAAATGCCCTGAACGCAACCGTCTTCGCCGTATTTTCCGTGCAGCGCGTTGAAAACGGCGTCCGGTTTTTGCGTTTCGATCATGTCGATGAACGAACGCAGATCGCGCGTCAGGTCGTAATCGAAAACATCGTATCCCGCCTGTTTCAGCGCGGCGGAAACATTCGCGCCGCTGGCCAGCGACACTTCGCGTTCCGACGAAAGGCCGCCCATCAAAACAACAACTTTTTTAGTCAATTATCTGCCTCCGAAACTGCTGAACCGTTTGGTTTTGACGCCGACGCGCCGCACTTCCCATTCCAGCATGATCTCGCTGGTTTCGTAAACGCGCCGCTGCACCGTTTCCCCCAGCGTTTCAAAATCCTGCGCCGTCGCTTTGCCCGTATTGATGAAAAAGTTGCAATGCTTTTCGGAAACCATTGCGCCGCCGATTTTCAATCCGCGGCATCCCGCCTTTTCAATCAGCTGCCACGCCTTCAATCCGATCGGATTTTTGAACATGGAACCGGCCGTTTTAACGCCTGTCGGCTGGGCTTTTTCGCGCAGTTGTTTGTATTCTGCCATACGTTTCTGAATATTTTCTTTATTTTCGGGCGTGCCTTTCAGAACGGCGCCGGTGAATATCCAGTTGTCGGGCAGGGCGTTTGCGCGGTAATCAAACGGGATTTCGCTTCTTTGCAAAACCATTTTTTTACCGATGATGTCAAAAGCGGTCACTTCCGCGACGGTGTCGGCGGTGGATCGTCCGTGCGCCCCCGCGTTCATGCGGATCGCGCCGCCCAGCGTGCCGGGGATGCCGCACATGAATTCAAAACCGGACAGGCCGGCTTCCATGGCGGCTTTGGCGATTTCCATGTTGCGCACGCCCGCGCCGCAAACGATCGTGTCGCCCTTGATTTCCAGCGTGTTGAAAGTTTTGCCCAAATGGACGACGATCCCCGGAATGCCGCCGTCGCGCACCAACAGGTTCGATCCGCCGCCGATCACGGTCAAAGGGGCGCCGCGCCGGTTGGTCAGGAAATATTCCAAATCGTCCGCGTCCGCCGGCGTGTAAAGCACTTCGGCCGCGCCGCCGACGCCCAGCCACGTCATTTTGGCCAAAGGGGCGTTTTCAACGACGGTGCCGCGCACGACGGGCATCATGTCTTTCAGGCTGGCCTGGTGTGAAAAGAAACGGCTGAGAAAAGAAAACATATGTCACCCTTTGTTTGAATTTTCATACGCTTGCGTCAATTCTTGCGGCAAAGCCTTTGCCCACGACGAAATGCTGCCCGCGCCCAAACAGACGACCATGTCGCCCGCGGACGCTTCGTTTTTAATTATATCCGCCAAATCTTCACGTTTGTTTAACACGATGACGTGGCGGTGGCCGTGGGCGCGCATCCCTTCGGCCAGTGCTTCCTTGTTCGCAGACGGGATTTCCTTTTCACCCGCGGAATAAACGTCCGCGACAATCACGCAATCGGCGTCGTTGAACGCCGTGCAGAACATATCAAACAAATCGGCGACGCGCGTGTAGCGGTGCGGTTGGAAAACGGCGATGACCTTTTTCGGGGCGACTTCGCGCGCGGCGCGCAGGGTGGACGCGATTTCAATCGGGTGGTGGCCGTAATCGTCGATGATCGTGACGCCGTTCGCTTCGCCCGTTTTGGTGAACCGGCGCTGCACCCCCGTGAAAGCGGCCAGCGCCTTTTTCATATTGTCCTCCGAAATGCCCAGACGCAGACCGACGCCGATCGCCGCCAGCGCGTTCAAAACGTTGTGACGGCCGTAAACGGGCAGGGAGAAACCCTCCATCCGCATCGTTTCGCCCGTCGGGCTGAGGTTGTCGGCGACCACAACGTCGAACGTGATCAATCCGGGGGCGGCGTGGATGTTTTGCGCCGTGACTTCGGCCTGCGGCGTGAACCCGTAAGTGATCAGGCGGCGGTCGGAAATCTGCGAAATCATATGCTGGACTTCGGGGTGGTCGATGCACAGGCACGCGAACCCGTAAAACGGGATGTTCTGGACGAACGTCCGGTAGGCGTCCTTCATCTTTTCATAGGTGCCGTAATAGTTCAGATGCTCCGGATCCATATTGGTGACGATGACCGCCGTCGCGGGCAGTTTCAAAAAGCTGCCGTCGGATTCGTCGGCTTCGGCCACCAGCCAGTCGCCGTCGCCCAGATGCGCGTTCGTGCCATAGGCGTTGATGATGCCGCCGTTGGCAACCGTCGGATCCAGCCCCGCCGTTTGCAAAACCTGTCCGATCATGGACGTGGTCGTCGTTTTGCCGTGCGTGCCGCCGACCGCGATCGACCATTTCAAACGCATCAGTTCGGCCAGCATTTCGGCGCGGCGCACGACGGGAACGCGTTTCAGGCGCGCTTCTTTGACTTCGACGTTTTCGGGGTCGATCGCCGATGAAACGACAACGACGCCCGCGTGTTCAATGTTTTCGGCCGCGTGTCCGACGACGATGTGAATCCCCATGGCGCGCAGCCGTTTGACATTCGAGTTTTCGGCGATGTCCGACCCTTGGACGGTGTAGCCCAGATTGTGCATCAATTCGGCGATGCAGCTCATGCCGCTGCCGCCGATACCGACAAAATGGATCGTTCCGATGGGAAAGGGGAGGTGTGTCTGCGTTTTCATTTTTTTATCCCTTCGCGGTGTTTAAAACGGCGTCGGCGAACAAGTGCACGGCGTCGGGTTTGCCCAAGGATTTGGCCTTTTCGGCCGTTTGTTTCAAAACGTCCGGATCGGACGCCAGCTCTTGAATCTTCGCGGCGAGGTATTCGGGGGTGAAATCCGGTTCTTCGCGCAAAAACGCGCCGCCGTTGCGCGCGACGTATTCGGCGTTTTTCAGCTGGTGCGCGTCGGGGGAACGTAAAATCGGCACGATCAGCGCGGGTTTTCCGGCGACGCACAATTCCGCGATGCTGGACGCGCCGGCGCGGCACACAACCAGATCGGCGGCGGCCAAACGGTCGGCCATATCCGTGAAAAACGGGGCGAGTTCCACTTGCAACCCCGAATTTTCATAGGCCTTTTCAACCTCCGGCAAATCGGCGGCGCGGCATTGCTGGGCGATTCGCAGGCGGGATTTCAGCGAATCGGGCAGGCGGGACAAAGCGGCCGGCACGACGCGGCTGAGGATGCTCGCCCCTTGGGAACCGCCGAAAACCAACAGGTGGAAACAGCCGTCCGCGTCGGCGCGGGGACGGTCGCGCAAGGCCAGAATTTCCGGCCGGACGGGAACGCCGGTATGGGCGGTTTTCAATCCCGCCGGAACGCGTTCGACCGCCGGAAAAGTGGTCGCGACCAGCGCGGCGCGCTTGGACAGAACGCGGTTCGCGCCGCCCAAAACCGAATTCTGTTCGTGCAAAACCAGCGGAACGCCCAGCAATCCGGCCGCGAAAGAGGCGGGAAAAGCCGCGTATCCGCCGAATCCGACAACGGCGTCCGGCTTTGTCCGGATGAAAATCCACAGGCATTGCAAAATGCCCAGCATCATCAAAAACAACGCCCACGCCTTTTTAACCAACGGTTTGCCCGCATAGGCGCCGGCGAACACCCTGTATTCCCGCAGATCCGGAAAACGGCCGGAAAAAGAGTTGCCGCGCCGGTCGGTGACAAAGGCGACACGGACGCCGCGCGCCGTCAATTCCTTGGCCAAAGCCTCGGCCGGAAAAACGTGGCCGCCCGATCCGCCCGCCGTCAAAACGATTTTTTTTGCCGATTCGCTCATTTGCTTTCCTTTACCGTGTTGGTGCTGCGCGTCAACGCCAGTACGATGCCCATGCCGAACCCCAGCGAAACCAAAGACGACCCGCCGTAGGAAATGAACGGCAAAGTCATGCCTTTGGTCGGAATCAGGCTGAGCGTTGACGCCATGTTGATCAGCGCCTGCAATCCGAATTGAACCAATAAACCCGAAACGGCCAGCAGTGTAAACAGATTTTTGTCTTTAAAAATCAAATAAAATCCGCGCAAAACGATGACCGCAAACAACGCCGTGATCGCCAGACAGATCAACAGGCCGTATTCTTCAGCCGCGACCGCCATCACAAAATCCGTGTGCGCGTCCGGCAGGATGTTTTTGACGACGCCTTCGCCGGGACCGCGCCCCAGAAAACCGCCGTTCCGGAACGCCTCCATCGCCGTGCGCACTTGGAACGTGTCGCCGGATTCGGGATTCAGGTGCCGGTCGATGCGCGACCGGACGTGCGGGATCGTGAAATACGCGACGACAGATCCGGCCGCGCCGCACAGCATCAAAATGTATGTCCAGATCATCGAAATGCCGCTGAGGAACAGTTCCGTAAAGAATATCACGCTGACGGTCACGGTCATGCCGAAATCCGGCTGGCTGATCAACAGAGCCGCCAACACCAGATATACACCCCACGCGGCCGCCGTTCCGCGGAACTTTTCCTGCTTTTTGCCCAAAGCGATCAGCCACGCCGTCACGACGGCAAAGGCGGGTTTGGCGATTTCGGACGGTTGGACGGAAATGCCGAATATTCTGATCCAACGGGACGACCCTTTGATTTCCGCTCCGTGCGCCAAAACCAGTGCCAGCAAAACGAACGCGCCGCCCAGCACCAGACAGCACAGGCGGCGGATCGTGCGCGGCGATTGCATCGAAACGCCCAGCATGACAAGAATGGACAGAAGCAAAAATACGATTTGATGCTTGATCAGGAAATACGTTTCCAGCTTCAGCCGTTCGGCGACGGGCGGGGTGGCGGAAAACGACAGGACGATTCCCGTGCCCAGCAAAGCGAACAGCGCGCCCAGCAAAAAGCGGTCAACACTCCACCACCAGCGTCCCAAAACGCTGTTGTCGGTGCGCGCGATCGCCGTTTTCATCGGGGGCTCACCTGATTTTTAACGTGGACAACGCCAGCAATCCCAAAATGATCGAAATGATCCAAAACCGGACGACGACGGTCAGTTCCGGCCATCCCATCTTTTCAAAATGATGGTGGATCGGCGCCATTTTAAACACGCGCTTGCCGGTCGTTTTATAGGACACGACCTGAATGATGACGGAAAATGTTTCCAAAACGAACAGGCCGCCCGCGATCGCCAAAGCGATTTCGTGTTTGGTGATGATGCTGACCGTGCCCAGCGCGCCGCCCAGCATCAGCGACCCCGTGTCGCCCATGAAAATCTTGGCCGGCGGGGCGTTGAACCACAAAAATCCCAATCCCGCGCCGATCAGCGCGCCGCAGAACACGGACAGTTCGCCCGATCCGGCGATGTAGGCGATCTGCAGATACGTCGCGAACGCCGCGTGTCCCGCCACATAGGCGATGATCAAAAACACGCAGGAAACCACCATGGCCGGCATGATCGCCAACCCGTCCAGCCCGTCCGTCAGGTTGACCGCGTTCGACGATCCGACGATCACGAACATCGCGAACGGGATGTAAAACCAGCACAGGTTGACGGACAGGTTTTTGAAAAACGGAAACGCCAGAGTCGTGGCCGTCGGCGCGACGGTCGATTTCGTGATGAACCACACGGCGACGAAAGCGCACGCGAATTCAAAGACCAGCTTCAGCTTGCCGCGCATTCCGCCTGAATTTTTTTTCGACACTTTCAAATAATCGTCGGCGAAACCGATCAGGGAAAACGAAACGGTGATGCCCAAAACGACCCAGATGAACACGTTTTTCCAATCCGCCCACAACAGCGTGGACAAACACATCGACAACAGGATCATCAATCCGCCCATGGTCGGCGTCCCCTGTTTCGTTTTCAAGTGCGATTCGGGGCCGTCCGTGCGAATCGGCTGGCAGGCGTGCTGTTTGTCTTTCAGCCAGTGGATCAGGACGGGGCCGGTCAAAAAACACAGGATCAGCGCCGTGAAAATCGCGCCGCCCGTCCGGAACGTCAGGTATTTGAAGATGTTCAGGACGGAATACTTGTCCGACAGGGGATAGAGGAGATTGTAAAGCATTTAAGGTGTTTCCTTTAACTTTTCGACAACGGCGGCCATTTTACTGCCGAAAGATCCTTTGACAAGGACAATGTCGTCCGCCTTGATTTCCGGACGGATGACGGCCGCCAGTTCCGCGGACGTGGGCTTTTTCGCCCCCCGCATCGATTCGGGCAGGGCGTCGAACAGCAATCCGCAGTTTTCGCCGGCGGCGTAAACGCGGTCGATTTTGTTTTCGACCAAGGTGTCCGCCAGCGATTCGTGGATTTTTCCGGCGTCTTTGCCCAATTCCAGCATATCGCCCAAAACGGCGATTCTGCGCCCGCCGTTCGCGGGGGACAGGCCGCCCAGCACGCGGATCGCCGCCCGCACGGATTCGGGATTGGCGTTGTACGCGTCGTCGATCAGCGTGAACGTTCCGCCGTCGCAGGGCAGGACGAACCGTTCGCCGCGCCCTTTGACCGGCCGCAGCTGTCCCAACGCCTGCAGCGCCGAAGCCGTGTCAACGTTCAGCGCGCGCAAAACGCCGGCGACGGCCAGACTGTTCTGCACTTGGTGCATTCCCGCCAGACGCAGGGTGTAAGTCAGCACGTCGCCGCCGATTTTGACGGAAACGGCCGATTTTCCATCCGTTTGCGCTGCGTTCAGCAAAGCAATGTCGTCGTCCGCGCGCGAACCGAAAGAACGGATGTCCGTCAATCCGCATTTTTGCGCCTCTTTTTTCAACAGGGCGAATTGCGAATCGTCGGCGTTTAAAAACACGACGCCGTTTTCGTTCATGCCTTTGAAAATCTCGGCCTTGGCGCGCGCGGTGTTTTCCAATGTTTTAAAGTATTCGCAATGCGCCGATCCGATCATGGTGATCACGGCGATGTCGGGGCGCGCCAGCTGCGTCAGCTCCGTCATTTCGCCCGAATGGCTGATGCCCATTTCGATGACGGCGAAATCCGCATCGGCCGGCATCCGCGCCAGCGTCAGCGGCATCCCCAGCCCGTTGTTCAAATTGCCCAGCGTCGTGTGCGTTTTGCCGACCGCGCCCAAGGCGGTTTTCAGCATTTCCTTGGTGCTGGTTTTGCCGGAGCTGCCCGTCACGGCGATGATTTTCGCCTTTGTGCGGGCGCGGGCGCGGCGCGCCATGTCCTCCAACGCTTTTAAAACGTCGGGAACGACAATCGCCTGTTGCGGATCGACATCCGCCGGAATGTAGGACACCAGAACGCCGGCCGCCCCTTTGGCGATCGCGGCGGCGGCGTAGTCGTGGCCGTCCGTCTTTTCCCCCGGCAAAGCGACGAACAGGTCGCCCGATTTCAATGTGCGCGTGTCGATGCAAACGCCGGACACGTCGAAATCCGCCGCGATCCGGCCGCCGGTCGCTTCGGCGATTTCCTTCGCCGTCCACAGGGGGGCGTCGGCTTCGTCAATGGCTTTGCGCGCCTCTTCGCGGTCGTCGAAAGGATGCATGACACCTTTGATCAGCTGGCCGGTTTCGTGACCTTTGCCCGCGATGACCAAAATGTCGCCGGATTCCAGTCCCGCGACGGCCGTCCGGATCGCCAAAGCGCGGTTGCCAATGTCGATTCCCTTGGGACAGGCGGGCAGAATGGCCGAACGGATCGCGACGGGATCTTCGCTGCGGGGGTTGTCGTCCGTGACATAGGCGACATCCGCCAGATCGTTGCAGATTTTGCCCATTTGCGGGCGTTTGCCCGTGTCGCGGTCGCCGCCGCATCCGAACACGACGTGCAACCGTTTTTCCGTGTGCGGGCGCAAGGCTTTTAAAACGGTTTCCAGCGCGTCGGGCGTGTGCGCGTAATCAACGAAAACGGACGCGCCGTTTTTGCGTTCGCCGATGAATTCCAACCGTCCGGCCGCGCCTTTCAATTCGGCCAAAGCGGCGGTCGCCTGTTCGGCGTCTTCGCCTGCGGCGATCGCCAACCCCAAAGCGCACAGCGCGTTCATGGCTTGGAACGTTCCGGCCAAAGGCAGGCGCACCGTTTGCGGCCGGCCGAAAATCTCCAGTGTCAGCATCTGGCCGTTGGTGTCCATTTGGCTGTCCACCAGTTTCAGGGCGTCCGCCTTTTTTCCGTAGTCGATGATTTTCAACCCTTTGGAACGGCAGTAATCCGCGATTTGCGGGTATTCGGGAATGTCCGCGTTCAAAACGGCGGTTTGCGACGACAGCGGGCGGTCGAACAGTTTCAGCTTCGCCTGCAGATAGTTTTCCATCGTTTTATGGTAATCCAGATGGTCGCGCGTGATGTTGGTGAACGCCGCGGCCGCGATGCGCAGGCCGTCGATGCGGTGTTGATCCAATCCGTGGGACGACGCTTCGATCGCGGCGTGCTGATACCCGCGGCGCGCCAGATCCTGCAATTCCGTGTGCAAAGTGACGGAATCGGGGGTGGTCAGCGAACCGTAGGCGGAAAAATCGTTCGTCACGACGCCCAAAGTGCCGACGCAGGCGGCTTTTTTGCCCAGAAATTCCCAAATCTGGCGCGTGAAGTTCGCGGTCGAAGTTTTGCCGTTCGTTCCCGTGACGGCGACGACGACATCGGGCTGCGGGGCGTAAAATTCGCCGCAAGCCTTGGCCAAAGCCAGACGCACGTCGTCAACGGGGATGAAAATCATCGGCAGGTCGGGCGGCGTCATGTCCGACGGGATGAAAGCGGCGGCGGCACCTTTGCCGCAGGCGTCGGCCAGAAAATCCGCGCCGTTCATTTTTACGCCGTTCAGGGCGGCGAACAAAAATCCCTTTTCGACTTTGCGGGAATCGGGGGTCAATCCCGTTATTTCAATATCCGTGAAAACGGCGGGCAAGCCGCAAGCCGTTAAAATTCGATTTAAAAACACAGGTCGGATCCTTCCTTTAACGCGCGTTCAAAGCAGCCTTTACATACGGGGCGATCTGTTTGGATTCGTACGGTCTGGGCGTTACGCCCAGCTGCGGGGCAACAGTCGCGATAATCTTTTCCGCCGTCGGAACCGCGTTCCACGCGGCGGTGTTCAGGTTGTACGTTTCTTTGATTCCCTTGGGCGCGTCCAACATCACCATCAAAACGTACTGCGGGTTGTCCATGGGAAAGGCGGATACGAACGACGTGCGCAACGTGTTTCCGACGTATTTGCCGTTGACCAGCTTTTGCGCGGAACCCGTTTTGCCGCCGACCTCGAATCCCGGAACGTTGGCTTTGCGTCCCGATCCTTCCGTCACAACCAAACGCATCATACCGCGCATTACGTCGGATGTCTTCTTAGAAATGACTCTTTGACCGATTATTTCATCGCCCGCGCGTTTCGACACCAGCGACGGGGCGTTGTAAATCCCGCCGTTGACCAAAGCCGCCGCGGCCGCCGCCACATGGACGGGGGTCAGCGCGACACCGTATCCGTATCCCGCCGTCGCCGTGTTGACTTCGCGCCATTTCGACGGCATCAGGGGATGCCCGCGTTCGGGCAGTTCAATGCCCGCCGCGTCGAAAAATCCGAATTTGCGGAAGTATTCGCGCTGTTTTTCGGAACCGACGGCCAAAGCGATTTTGGCCGAACCGACGTTCGACGAATGGATCAGGATTTCCGGTACGCTCATTTCCCGCCGGTTTTTCTCTTCCGGTTCGGTGATCAGCCGGTTTGAAACCAAAACGGGCTTGCTGGCGTCGATTCTGTCGTTGACGGTGATTTTTTTTGTGTCGATGCCGATGGCGGCGTTGAACAGCTTCATAATCGAACCGACTTCGTAAACGCCTAGTGAAACCGCGTTGAACAAGTCTTTGCGCTTTGCCTTTTTCAAATTGTTCGGGTCGTAGTCGGGCAGGGACACCATGGCGACGATCTCGCCCGTTTTTGCGTTCATTAAAACGGCGGCCGCACCCTCCGCGCCGTATTTTTCGATGCTGCCTTGCAAAACGGAATGGATGGAATCCTGCACGCCGACATCCAGCGACAGACGGACAGTTTCCTTTTTGCCCGACAGTTTTTGATTGAACGCCTTTTCAACGCCGGCGATGCCGTTGTTGTCGATGTCCGTCGTGCCGATTAAGTGCGACACCAGCGAACCTTGCGGATAGACGCGCGTTTCCGTCATTTGGAAATTCAGCTGCGGAAACCCCAGACGGTTTACGTCGTATTGTTCCTTCGGCGTCAGGTTGCGTTTGACATAGATGAAATTCTTTTTGCTTTTCAGCTTTTTCAGCAAAGGCTTGTATTGCAGGTCGGGCAAGGTCTGCACTAACGCTTGCGCGATGGTTTCGGGCTTTTTGATTTTTTCCGCGTCAACGTACAAATCGGCCGACGGCAGGCTGGTCGCCAGCAAAACGCCGTTGCGGTCAACGATGTCGGCGCGGTTCATTTTGATTTCAAGGGCATAAGTCTTTTCATCGACGGGTCTGCCGCGTTCGACGGGCGCCGCGTTTAAAACCGTGACGGCGGTCAATTGCACCGCGATGACGCAAAACGCGGTGAAAAACAGCCCCATTGTGAACAACAGGCGGTTTTTACCGCTTTCCAGACTGTCTGACGTTTTTTTGTCGGCCGCGCTGATCCGGTCGGGCAGGGGGATTTCCTGTCCGGGGGCGTAGAATATTCCGCTTTTGTTTGAAAAACGGAACATGGCGGCTACTCCCGCGTCGGGGCGGCGAAAGAAACCCGAATGATGTTTTCGTTCAAACCGGATTTCACGGATTTAAAGGGAATGGCGGAAAAGGAAATGATCTGTTCGCCGCGCAGCGGTTTCATGCGGGCGTGGCGTTCCGACAGGGCGCGGATGCGCGCGGGATCGTTCAAATAGCTCCATTCGGCTTTTAAAACGTGCAGGGCTTTCTGGTCGTCCTTGATGCGGGTGTTGATCCTGTCCAAATCGTTTTCCAGCGCGATGACTTTGTTTTTGATGACGAACATTCCCGTGGCCATTGCGGCAAAGATGACAATCAATGTGAAACGTGCCATGTGAAACTCCCCCTACAAACGTTCGGCCGACCGCAGGCGGGCGGAACGGGAGCGGGGGTTTCTTTGACATTCTTCCATAGAAGGGAGGATCGGTTTTTTCGTTAAGGGTTTCAGTGTCGCCGCCGTTTCCGACCGTTCGGGCAGATAGCGGGACGGGTTCGCGGTTTTGCCGCTTTTTTTCTGAATGAAGTTTTTGACGATTCTGTCTTCTAAAGAATGGAAAGAAACAACTGCCATTCTTCCGCCTTTTTTCAGAAGCGCTTCGGCTTCCGACAAACCGGAACGCAACTGTCCCAGTTCGTCATTGACGTAAATGCGCAACGCTTGGAACGTCCGCGTTGCCGGATCTATTTCGTCCCTTTTGCGCGGCATCACGGAACGGACGGCGGCCGCCAGTTCCAACGTCGTTTTAAAAGGGGCGGTTTTGCGCGCGGCGACAATCGCCGCGGCAATGCGGCGGGAAAAACGTTCCTCGCCGTACAGGTAAATGATGTCGGCGATTTCCTTTTCGCCGTATTTGTTCACGACATCCGCGGCGGACAGGCCGCTTTGGCTCATCCGCATATCCAGAACGCCGTCCTTTTGAAATGAAAATCCGCGTTCGGCGCGGTCAATCTGCATCGACGAAACGCCGATGTCCATCATCACGCCGTCAACCGATTCGACGCCCTGCGCCGCCAACAGGCCGCGCATTTCGCCGAACGTTCCGTGCAGCAGTTTCAGCCGGCCGCCGTATTTTTCGACCAAAGCCTGCCCCTCGGCAATCGCGTCGGGGTCGCGGTCGATCGCGTAAACGGCGCAGTCGGCAACGTCCAGAACCGCGCGGGAATAACCGCCCGCGCCGAACGTCGCGTCAACATACACGCCGCCGTCTTTCGGGGCGATTTGCCCGACGACTTCGGACAATAAAACGGGAATGTGCGGCGCTTTTTGTTCCGTCATTTCACGCCTCCCGTCCCGTTTTGACGGAAAAATGCTTTTCAAGGGCGTTTTTGCGCATTTCGGATTCCTTGGCCTGATAGGTTTCGGGGTTCCAAATCTGGAACGTGCGGCCTTTGCCCACGAACAGGGCTTTGTCCGTGATGCCCGCGTGTTTCAACAGCTTTTCGGTCAAAACGATGCGTCCCGTCGAATCAAACGGAAATTCCTTCGCGTCCGAAAAGATCAGGCCGGTCAAATCGTCCTGTTCGTTGGAAAAGGCATCGAAAGCGTTGTCAATGTCGTTGGCCATTTTTTCCATCATTTCCGACGTGCGGCATTCAATGCAGGGCATCGTGAACGACCGGAACGCGACCAGCTCCGTTTCCTGCTGTTCCAGCAAGGCGCGGTAATCGGCGGGAATCGACACGCGTCCCTTGGCGTCCACCTTGTTGACGGTGGCGTCCAGAAAAAGACTGTACTTTCTCTGAAACTTGGCCATGCGTGACGTTTCCTTTCGTTTTCGGCGTTCACGCGCGTTCTGCGCGCTAGGCAAATTTTTCCCCTTGGATACTTATGGGATAGCATGGGATTTTATGGGCGTCAATGGGACTGAAAGGGGTGTTTTATGGGAATATGTGGAAAAAGTCACAGGTCGAAAACTATATCTTGTACGTTTCAGTTTCTCGTTGCGGCATATATTGAAATTTCGCATGATCGAAAAAAAATCCGCCGGCGGCGGCGAAAAATGAAAACGGACGGGACGACTCTGAAAGGTGCTTTTTTTGTTCACGGGTTCGCGGAAAGCGCGACGGAATCGGACGGGACGGTGAAAAAGCGCGAAGCCCTTGTTTCAACGGGATTCGGGCGGCGAATCGATTCGCGATTGAATTTTGATGAAAACGGTGCCGGACGATCTGTAAGCCGGGTTCTGTGATCGGCGATCATTCATCTGCGACGGTTGTTGCCAAACGTCTTTAGCGACCTACCTCTGGCGGGGACGGAAACATCCCGCGATACGAAACGTATGCCTTTTTTGGTCTTGCTTCCGATAGGGCTTGCCGTGCCTTTTCCGTTGCCGGAAAAGCGGTGCGCTCTTACCGCACCATTTCAACCTTGCCTGTCCGAAGACATCGGCGGAATTTTTTCTGCTGCGCTTTCCCTTGGGTTGCCCCAGCCGGACGTTATCCGGTATCGTGTTCCCGTGAAGCCCGGACTTTCCTCAGTACGCACGTGGCGCACCGCGACCGCCCGATCTTCCGGCACCGACGGGGACGGTACGGGGAAATCGCGGCAAAGTCAATAAAAGATTTCGCTTAATGTTTTGAAAATGCCGTCGTCGTCGTTTGTCGCCGTCACGCGTTTGGCGCATTTTTGAACGTCGGGCGCGGCGTTGCCCATCGCGACGCCCAATCCCGCGCGGCGCAACATTTCCGTGTCGTTGTAGCTGTCGCCGAACGCGATCGTTTCCGTAACGTCAATGCCGCATCGCGCGCACAAAACGTCCAGCCCGGACGCTTTGTTGACGCCTTTGGCGACCGCCTCCATAATATAATGTTGCGATTTGTAAAAGTCGCACTGCGGAAACATCGGCGCCAGTTTGTTCATCAACGCCGTTGTGCTTTCGATCGTGCCGACGCCGATCATTTTCAGAATCGGGGCGTTTTCCGGCATGACGGTTGCAAGCTCGCCGATCAGCGGCGCGACCGGCATGACATAACATTCGCCCCGCACGATGTCGGTCATCGCATCGGCGATCCAATCGTCGCCCGCATAGACGATCGTTTCAACGTCCGGCGACAAATCGCGAACGGCCGATTTCAACGCCAGCGTTTCGGCGAGGGACAACGTCCGGCGGTAAAAGGAAACGCCGCTTTCGTCGAAAATCTCCGCGCCGTTGCAGGCCAGAATGAAAACGGGAAAGCCCAGCGCGTCGGCGACGGGGCGGATGCCCGCGCGGCCGCGTCCCGACGCCAAAGCGAAGCGCACGCCCTTTTCAAAATGCAGGCGGCGGCAAACGTCCAGCGTGGCGGGCGAGATTTTCTTTTCAGAGTTTAAAAACGTGCCGTCGATATCCGACACGACCAGTTTGAATGACATTTCCTATTTTCCTTGCAGCAGGGAATCCAAAACGACGGCCAATCCGTCCTCGGCGTTCGAGGGGGCGACCAGATCAGCCGCGGCTTTGATGGCGTCGGGCGCGTTGCCCATGGCGACGCCCGTTCCCGCGAATTGCAACAAATCGACATCGTTGAAATTGTCGCCGAACGCGACAACGTCGCCGCGGTCGATGCCGTACAATTCGCACAAAGCGGCGGCGGCCGCCGATTTCGACGCTTTGCCCGCCATGATTTCCAGATACCGCGCCTGCGATTTGAAAATGGTGCATTGCGGAAATTCCGGTTTCAGGCTGTTTTCCAGCGCGTCGATCAGGTCGGGTTCACCCGCGCACAGGATTTTATGCACCGGATCAAACGGTTTCAACACCTGTTCGGGTTGCCCGACCAGCGGCCGTTTGGCGGTCGTTTCCTTTTCCAGATACAGAGCGGCCGTCCCGTCGTCAACGTCGGTGATCCAATCGTCGCCGGAAAACGTGTAGCTGACGGTTTCGGGAAAATCCGACCGGATTTTTTCACGCAGGGAAACGGCGGTCGCCAGCGTCATGGACTTGTCATACAAAACCGCGCCGTTTTCGTCCCACGCCAACGCGCCGCTGTACGCGATCAGGGGCGCGCGCAGCCCCGTTTCCCGCTGGATCGTGCGGATTGACGTCGGCATCCGGCCGGACACCAGAATAAAGGGTATGTCCGCGTGGCGCGCGACGCAGGCTTTCGTTCTGTCCGAAACCGTTTGTTCGGGGGTCAGGAACGTGCCGTCGATATCGCTGAAAACGATTTTACAAGTCATCTGTTTATTCCTTTGCGTGAAAAAGGCCGCGGACGGCCGCCATCCGCTCCGCCAGTCCGCTGGCGCCGTCGGGCATGGATTGCGGCAGGAAATGACGCCGGAACGCCGTCAGGGCGGCGGATTCGTCGGTCGTGTCGTATCCGATGTCCGCCAGCATTTCTTTGACGCCCTGTTCGGGCAAAGCAAATTCATCCGTCCACAGGCCGACGCCGTTTTCCGCCAGCGTTTTCCACGGGAACAGCTCGCCCGGATCGGTTTTGCGCGTCGGGGCGACATCGGAATGGCCGACGATGTTGTTCGCGGGGATGTTCCGGCGGCGAATGATGTCTTGGCACAATTCGATGACGGATTCGATCTGTCGGTCGGAAAAGGGGCGGTATCCGAATTCGTGGCCGGGGTTCGTGATTTCGATGCCGATCGACCGACTGTTCGTGTCTGTTTCGCCGCGCCAAAACGAAACGCCGGCGTGCCACGCGCGCGATTCCTCGTCCACCGGATTGTAAATGTCGCCGTTTTCAAAAACGACGTAGTGCGCGCTGACGCCGGACGACGGGTCGGTCAGCCTGTCCAGCGCGGCCTGTTCCGATTCCATGCCGGTGTAATGCAGGACGATCATGTCGATCGGCGATAAACGCCTGTTGAAATTCGGCGACGGGTAAATCAAAACGGGACGCATGAAAAAATCCTTTCGTTTCCGGATGACGCGGATTATTTTAAGGGCGTTTTTCATTTTTTCAAACAGGTATTTGATATGGAAGAAAAGGTTATGCCGACATCGCCCGAACGGCTGTTGGAATATTTGGGCGAATTGGGGATCGAGTACGTCAACACGCCGCACGCCGCGATTTTTACCGCCGAGGAGGGCGAAAAGGTCTGGAACGGCATCGCGGGAATGCATTGCAAAAACCTGTTTTGCAAAGATGCCAAAGGCAAACTGTGGCTGATCGTCGCGCCCGCGATGCAACGCGTCGATTTGAAAACCGTTCCCGTGCGGATCGGGTCGAAACGCCTGTCGTTCGCCAGCGCGGATCTGTTGTTTGAAACGCTGGGCGTGTTCGGCGGTTCGGTCACGCCCTTTTCCGTCGTCAACGACACGGAAAACCGCGTCACCGTCGTTTTGGACAAGGAAATGATGGAACAGGAAAAAATCAATTTTCATCCGCTGGTCAACACGGCGACGACGACCGTCACGCCCGACGGGTTGATGAAATTCATGCGCGCCTGCCGTCACGAACCGGTGATCGCTCCCGTATGCGAAGGCGAAGCTTGACAAACGCGTAAAAATATTACATAATGTGATATCGTTTCGGGTCTTCGGGGCTGATTGCTCCGCAGACCTTTTTTTATGCTTTGAACGGGGGAAGAATGGTCGATATCAAAATACCGTATAAATGGAAACCCAGAAAATACCAGCTGGATCTGTGGCGTTATCTGGAAAACGGCGGAAAGCGCGCGGTCGCCGTGTGGCACAGGCGCGCGGGAAAGGACAGCCTGTCCTTGAATTGGACGGCGGTGGCGGCGATGCAGCGCGTCGGCGTGTACTGGCATATGTTGCCGCTGCAAACGCAGGCGCGCAAAGTCGTTTGGGACGCGATCGACAAACAGGGCAGGCGCGTGATTGATCAGGTGTTTCCGAAAGCGTTGCGCAAGTCCGTCAATTCGCAGGAAATGAAAATCGAACTGCTGAACGGGTCGATCTGGCAATGCGTCGGGTCGGACGGGTACAATGCGCTGGTCGGGTCGAACCCCGTCGGCGTCGTGTTTTCGGAATATTCGATCGCCGATCCCGCCGCGTGGGACTTTATCCGCCCGATTTTGGCGGAAAACGGCGGGTGGGCGCTGTTCTTCTATACCCCCCGGGGACGCAACCACGGGCTGAAACTGTTTGAAACGGCGCAAAATTCGCCGGACTGGTTCGCGCAGAAACTGGGCGTTTCGGAAACAAAAGCGATTCCGATGTCCGCGGTGGACGCCGAACGCGCGGCCGGTATGGACGACAGCATTATTCAACAAGAGTTTTTTTGTTCTTTCGACGCCGCACTGAAAGGCAGTTATTACGGAACGCTGTTGAACGATTTGGAAAACGGCGGGCGGATCGGGGGCGTTCCGTTCAATCCGGCCTTGCCCGTGACAACCGCGTGGGATTTGGGCGTCGGGGACAGCACGGCGATCTGGTTTTACCAGCAGAACGGCGCGGAGGTGTTTGTCATTGACTATTACGAATCAAGCGGTGTCGGATTGGATCATTATGTCAAGGTGCTGAAAAGCAAACCCTACGTCTATACCGATGACAACATCTTTCCCCACGACATCCGCGTGCACGAACTTTCCAGCGGCAAAAGCCGGCTGGATATTCTGGCAGGGCTGGGAGTGCGCGGCCGCGTTTTGGAACGGGCGAGCGTTGAAAACGGCATCGCCGCCGTCCGGCTGTTGCTGCCGCGGTGCCGGTTCGACAAGGAAAAGTGCGCCAAAGGGTTGGAGGCGCTGCGCCAATATCAGCGGGCGTGGGACGACGCGCGCAAGGATTTTCAGCCCCGTCCTTTGCACGATTGGACCAGCCACGCGGCGGACGCTTTCCGCTATCTGGCCATGGGGATCAGGGAACGGGCGCAAACCATGGAACGCCCGTATCGTCTGGCGGCGCGGGATTACAGGGATTACGATCCGCTGGCGGATTGAAATTCCGGCACAAAAAAAGCGGCTTTCGATTGAAAGCCGCTTTTCGATTCGTTCGGATTATTCACCGTAAACGATCGTGGTCTGTTTCGTGTACAGGAACAGAACCGTCGTCGTTTTGTAATCGACGTGGTGAACTTTGGTAATGTTGCCGTTCTTCATGGCGGCTTCGATGGACGCGTCGCCCGACGAGAACAGGATGATACCCGTCTGGGTCGCTTCGCCGCGTTTCAAGGGGCGAACGTTGTTGTTGACGAACATATTGTTCGGTGCGACGGCGTCAACGGCGACCGGCGAGAAAATCGCCATGTTCTGCGGAATGACGGCGCAAGCGGACATCATCATCGAACCGACCAAAACGGCCAACAAAGCAAGCTTTTTCATAAAACTCTCCTCAAAATATGAATCAACCGAAGGAACAGCTCCCCCTCCGGATGTGTCGAGTATAACCGTTTTGAGATATAAAACCAACATTAAAAATCAAAGCGTTTTCGCGGCGGATTCGTCCTTTTCGGCGTCGCGGTAGGACACGATTTGAACCGACACGCCTTTGCCGTCCGTTTCCTTGATCGAACCCATCAATTTCGCCATCAGCTCGCACGCCTTTAAAACCGTCGCGGATTGGTATTCGACCGCCCCCGTCGGCGCGCCGTTTTTATCCAAAACGGGCACGGGTCGGCGCGCGACCTCAATCACTTCCCTGACCGTGTTGATCAGATAATCGCTCATTTCTTCGGCGGAAAAGTTTTTTTTCCGCGTTGCTCCGGTCTTTTGCGTTTTTTTCAGCATAATTCCCCCTTGAAAAATAATCACATTATGTAATAACAAGTCGGAAAAGTCAAGATTTATCTGGAAAACGCGCCGTTCCGATTTTATACTGCGCCACGGTTTTACAACGGAGGATCAGCCATGCTGTCGTACCAACACATTTACCACGCGGGCAATTTGGCGGACGTTCACAAACACGCGTCCCTGTGCGTCGTGCTGCGCCATTTGACGCAAAAGGACAAGCCGCTGACCTATTTGGAAACGCACGCAGGGCGGGGCGTGTACGACCTGTCCGGCGCCGAGGCCGCGAAAACGGGCGAAGCGGCGCGCGGCTTTTTGAAAATGGCACAATCGGAAAAGTTGCGGTCGCATCCTTATTTCATGTTGGAAAAACGGCTGGAATCCGAAGTCGGCAAGAACCTGTACGCGGGATCGCCCTTTATCGCCGAAGCGTTGCTGCGCCCGACGGACACGCTGCATCTGATGGAACTGCATCCGCGGGAATATCAGGAACTGTACCGTTTCATGCGCTATCCGAACACACACCTGCACCACCGCGACGGGTACGAGGGCGGGTTGGCGCTGTGTCCGCCGACGCCGCGGCGCGGCATTATGGTCGTCGATCCCAGTTTCGAGGTGAAAACCGAATACGAAACGGCCGCGCGCTTTTTGCTGAAAGTCCATAAAAAATGGGCGGAGGGCGTTTTGTTCCTGTGGTATCCGGTTTTGGACGACGGCCTGCACATTCCCATGCTGGAAACGTTGAAATCCGCCGGATTGCCGAAATTCTACAACGGCGAAGTCATGTTCAAAGGCGTCAAAGAGGGCATGAAAGGCAGCGGCATCGTCATCGTCAACACCCCGTATGACAGCGAACCGGAATTAAACGCGATCAAGGATTGGTTCTGATGCGTCCGCGGATTGCCTTATTTTCATCGGGCGGCGTCATCTGTTGAGGCCGCCATAAAAAAACGTGCGCTTTTTTTGTTGCGCGGTTCGTTAATGCCCCTTATCCTGTAAGTAATTGCGGACGGGAAGTCTGTTCGCACCAGTGCCTGAAAAAGAGGCGCGGAGCTGTGAGAAGCTTTTTACATCAGCGGCGTTTGATATAAACGCCGACAATCCGTTTCGTATGATGCGGAACGGAATTATATCCCCGATTTTTTTACGGATCGGGGAGGTTTTGGCGTATGTTCAGAAGCCCCGATTTAAATCGGTCGGCTTTAAAGGTCAAACAGTCATTCTGATGTATGATTTCTCAACTCCCCGAGCCGCTTGACAGGCGGTTCACGGGGAATTTTTTTATGGCAAACGAAAAGCTTCATCACGCCAAAGCCGCCAAAAACGATGAATTTTATACGCAATATGCCGATATTCAGCGGGAAATGAACGCTTATCTGGATTTTAATCCGAATGTTTTTCGCGACAAAACGGTTCTGTTGCCCTGCGATGATCCGGAATGGAGCAATTTTACAAAGTTTTTCGCCCAAAATTTCGAGACGTTCGGGATAAAAAAGCTGATCAGCACCAGTTTTGCCGCCGAAAGCAAATCATACAAAACCGATTGGCAACCGACTTTGTTTGAACGTCAAAATCCCGCTTTTGATGTCGATAAAACAAGAATTAAGGGCAAAATTTTTACTTTGACGCGCGGTGAAAACGCGAAAGCGGATATTAACGCTTTGAAATGGCGGTATTTGGACGGTGACGGCGATTTTCGCAGTGCGGAAGTGACAAAACTGCGCGATGAAACGGATATAATCATTACAAATCCGCCGTTTTCTTTGTTCAGGCGGTTCTTGGAATGGATTATGGAGGCGCGGAAAGGTTTCGCCATTATCGCCAATCAAAATTCCGTTACATATAAGGAAGTTTTTCCATTGATTAAAAACAATGAAATTTGGTTCGGAAAAGGCTTCGCGGGCGGGGCAACGCATTTTATCAGCAATTATCAGGATTATGCGACGGCAAGCGATCACAAAGACGGAATGATCCGCGTGTCGGGCATTATTTGGCTGACCAATCTTGACCATGGCAGACGACATCAGCCTTTAACGCTGATGACAATGGCGGATAACCTGAAATACAGCAAACACAAAGAAATTCGGGAAACGTGTTATCAAAGATATGACAACTACGACGCGATCGAAGTGCCGTTTACCGATTCCATTCCGTCCGATTATAATGGCGCAATGGGCGTTCCAATCAGTTTTTTGGATAAATACAATCCCGAACAATTCGAAATCATCGGCGCGACCGAAAGCGAGGGCGTCGGTTTTTCAAACGGATTGTGGAAAGCGGAAAGCCGTGTTGCCCAGCCTTTGGTGAACGGTGTTAAAAAATATAAGAGAATTTTTATCAGAAAAAGAGGGTGAAATGAAAACGACTTTGAAACAAATAGCCGTGTCTGATTTATGCAAGGGCTTTGTCTATAACGAATTGGAGGGCAGGGGATTGTTCGGTTTGGACGGACGGTTGACGATTCAGCCCGAATATCAGCGCAATTACATTTATGCCGACGGGAAAAAAGATGTCGCCGTGATTGATTCGATGGTGAAAGGCTATCCTTTGGGATTGATTTATTTCAACAAAACGGGGGAGGATACTTATGAAGTCCTTGACGGACAGCAGAGAATTACAAGCATCGGACGTTTTTTGACGAATCGCTTTGCCGTCAAAGACCACAACGGTATGGAACAATACTTTGACGGACTGAACATTGAAACGCAAAAGAGAATTTTGGATACGGCGTTGTTGGTGTATGTGTGTTTTGGGACGGAAGCGGAAATCAAGGAATGGTTTAAAACAATCAATATCGCGGGCGTTCCGCTGAATAATCAGGAGTTGCTGAATGCCGTTTATTCGGGACCGTTTGTTACATTGGCAAAACAGGAGTTCAGCAATTCCCAAAATTCCAATGTCCAAAAATGGAGCGCCTATATCAACGGGGCGGTCAACAGACAGGATTATCTGGAATGCGCTTTGGATTGGGTCAGCTGCGGCAATATTTCAAGCTATATGTCGGCGCATCGGCAAGATTTGAATATCACGGAACTGAAGACATATTTCAACAGCGTCATAGATTGGGTGTCCGCCGTTTTTATTGATGTTGAAAATGAAATGCGCGGTTTGGAATGGGGGCGGCTGTACGAACTGTATCACGCAACGCCCTATAGCCCGCAAAAGGTTTCCGAACTGGTGAACGCTTTGTTTTCCGATCCGTTCGTGACGAATAAAAGAGGAGTGTTTGAATATATATTGGGCGGGGAAACGGATACAAAGCTTTTGCATATCCGTGTTTTCAACGAAGCAACCAAACGAACCGTTTATGCCAGCCAAACGGAAAAAGCCAAGCAAAAAGGCGTTTCCAACTGTCCTCTTTGCGCTGTTGGCGACAATGCAAACAAAACAAAAATCTGGAAGTTGTCCGAAATGGATGCCGATCATGTCAAAGCATGGAGCAAGGACGGCGCAACGCGTATCGAAAACTGCGAAATGCTGTGTAAAACGCATAACCGCGCCAAAGGAAACGCCTGAGTTTTCTTTGGTAAACGCACAAAAAAAACGCCGATTTGCTCGGCGTTTTAGATTTTTGGTGCCCCTGGCCGGAATCGAACCAGCACGATCGTAAGATCAACAGATTTTGAGTCTGCCGCGTCTACCAGTTCCGCCACAGGGGCCTCAAAACAATGAGGAATATAGCTGATTTTTCGCGTCTGTCAACAGAAAAAAGAAATTTTTTTCAAAAAAGCGTCAGATGTCCAAATCGTCCACGAACTTGGCGTGTTCCTGAATGTATTGGAAACGCAGCTCGGGTTTCGATCCCATCAGCTGTTCCACCAGTTCCGCCGTCATTTGCGATTCGTGCTGATCCTCTTCGCGGCGGGGATCGGGGATCAAAACGCGCAGCAACAGGCGTTTTTCCGGCGCCATCGTCGTTTCTTTCAGCTGCGACGGCGGCATTTCGCCCAAACCTTTGAACCGGCTGATGTCGATTTTCTGCGCGTTTTTGAATTCCTTTTTGATGATGCGGTCTTTGTCCGCGTCGTCGATCGCGTAGAACACCTTGCTGCCGTAAGCCAGACGGTACAGCGGCGGGACGGCCAGATACAGATGCCCTTTCTGGATCAGCTTGGGCATTTCGCGATAGAAAAACGTCATCAGCAGGGACGCGATGTGCGCGCCGTCCACGTCCGCATCGGTCATGATGATGATCTTTTCATACCGCAGGGCGTTTTCGTCATAGTTGTCCTTGCGCCCGCAGCCCAGCGCCTCGGTGATGTTGTTGATTTCCTCGTTGGCCAAAATCTTGTCCGTGGACGCGCTGGCGACGTTCAAAATCTTGCCGCGCAAAGGCAGAATGGCTTGCGTTTCGCGGTTGCGCGCCTGTTTCGCCGACCCGCCCGCGGAATCGCCTTCGACGATGAAGATTTCAGTACCGTGCGCCGACGTGCGGGAACAATCGGCCAGCTTGCCGGGCAGGCGCAGGCGTTTTGTCGCCGACGCGCGCGCCGTTTCCGTCTGTTTTTTCTTGCGCTGGCGTTCGGCGGAACGGTCCAGCACATGGGTCAGCAGGATGTTTGCGTTTTTCGTGTCGCCGGACAGCCAGTGGTCAAACGGATCCTTGATCGCCTGATCGACCAGACGCGTCGCTTCGGGCGAACCCAGCTTTTCCTTGGTCTGGCCTTGGAATTGCGGGTCTTTCATAAACAGGGAAAGCATGATGCCCGCCGATCCGACAACGTCTTCGGTCGTGATTTCCGCGCTTTTGCGGTTGCCGACCATTTCGGCGTAGCTGCGCAAACTGCGGGTCAGGGCGGTGCGCAGCCCCGCTTCGTGCGTGCCGCCCTGCGGCGTGCTGATCGTGTTGCAAAACGAACTGATGAAACCGGCGTCGGAATCCTCCAGCCAGTTGATCGCCCATTCGATGTGGCCGCGGCCGCCGGCCAGCTCCGCGCGTCCGGAAAACGGCTTTTGCGTGACGCAGGTTTCGTCTTTCAGGCGGTAGTTCAGGAAATCCTCCAGCCCGTTGGGGTATTTCAGCACCTCTTCGGCGGGCGTTTTGTCTTCGCCCGACAACAAAGCCGGATCGCATTTCCAACGGACTTCGACGCCTTTGAACAAAAACGCCTTCGATCGTGCCATGCGGAACAGGACGCTGGGTTTGAAACGCAGGCGTTCCCCGAAAATTTCCGTGTCGGGTTTGAAAATGACGGTCGTGCCGCGCCGGTTCGCCACCGTGCCGATTTTCTGCAGGGGGGTGGTCGGGACGCCGCGCGAATATTGCTGCATCCACACGCATTTGTCGCGCGCGACCTCCACCGTCATGGTCGAAGACAGCGCGTTGACGACGGCCATGCCGACGCCGTGCAGACCGCCCGAAACGGTATAAGCCTTGCCGCCGAACTTTCCGCCCGAATGAAGCGATGTCATGATGACTTCCAACGCCGATTTTTCCGGATATTTCGGGTGCGGATCGACGGGGATGCCGCGACCGTTGTCCTTGATGCGCAGGGAACCGTCGGCGTTCATTTCCATTTCGATGACGCTGGCGTATCCGGCGACGGCTTCGTCCATCGCGTTGTCCAAAATTTCCGCGGCCAAATGGTGGAACGACGTTTCATCCGTCCCGCCGATGTACATACCGGGGCGGCGGCGGACGGGTTCCAAACCTTCCAGAATTTCGATGTCTTTGGCGGAATATTCGTTGGTCGTTCCGGCCGCGGGGGCGTTGAATAAATCAGACATGATGCAATTTCATTCCTGTGTGTTATAAAGGCCGCTTTTTAAAGCGGGAGGGGCGAGCGCCCGTTTTATCGGATTTTTCCTGCGGAAAAGCTTTTGAAAATTCGGAAAACAGCGTTTCGGCGAACGCGTCGTCAAACGGCAGTTTACCCTTGTACCAATCGGGTTTCAACCTGTTTTCCCCGCCGCCGAACGCGACGAAACGGTGCGTCCACGCTTGTTCAACGCCCAGCGCGACGGCAAAGGGCAGGTGTTTGGCGTACAGGGCTTTGATCTTTTGTTCCGCGTTGCGCATGACGGCCAGCAGCGTGTCGTCCTGCGACGACAGGTACAGTTTGTAGCCCCGCGCGCTTTCCATAATGGAATCGCCCAAAGCGGACGGCGAACGCAACAGCACTTTGAACACGCCGATGCAAACGGCCAAAGCGTAAAAGAAAACGGTCGTCGCGGCGGTCGTCTGGACGGCATACCAAACGCCCAATCCGGCGGCGGCGGCGATCAGGGGCGTTAAAACGGCGGCGGCGCGCAGGACGGCTCTTTTGCTGTTTTTGAAACCCTCTTCGCGGATCAGGCAAAAAATTTTCATTCCGATGATAACAGCGGGGATCAGGCAGATCGCGGCGGCCGCGGATGTCATTGCCGTGATCGCCGGAAACAGCGAAATCGACGACAGGGCGACGACGGCGACGACGGCCATCAGGATGCCGAATAAAAAGTAGGTGTGCGGGAACGACGTGAATTTCCGGCGGTATTCCGCGGCCACCCCTTTCTGCAATCCGGCCATGATCCGTTTCAACCGCAAAACGTTGACGCCGGTCAGGGTGAACGACGTGTCGTCCTTTGAAAACAGGCGGGCGGCGATTTTCCGTTCCTGCGCCGTCAGAGTGTTCTTTTTGTCCGTCAGCTTGACCAGAACGGGCGTGCCGTCGCTTTGTTCGTCAAACGCCAGAAAACCTTTCGCTGCCATATCCAGCAATAAAATGAACAGCGATTTCGGCGTCACCTTTTTCGCGGCGGCGTAGTTTAAAACGGCGGGGCTGAGGTCGCCGCGCTGCAGCGGGGCGGCTTTGATATCGGGGGCGGCGCGGTTTTTGCGCAGGCTGATCCATGTCGCCAGATAGTACGACAGGACGAACAGAAACGCGATCAAAGCGACGGCGGTCGTGCCGTGTTCAATAATGAACCTGTCCACTTTGCCGCCCTGCAGCATCAGGGACGGCGTTTTTTCCGACCAGTTGGCCAGAATGGTCATGCCCTCGTACGCCGCCAGCGGGAACGTCAGGATGTAGGACAGGTTGTTTTCCTTGTCCTTTGATATTTTATAATTGTTGCCGACGCCTTCGGGGCCGCCGGTGACGGCCGTTTGGGAATACAGGGTGGAATCGGGCGGGAAAATGACGACGGCGCCGGCGCGCATGACGGGAATGTCCCAATGCGATCCGGTGATGTCCCAGATCAGTTCTTTGAAATCGGGGATTTCCGCGTCGCCGGAGTTTTTAAACTCGGCGATTTTATTAAAGTACAGGTAGGTGATCTGGTAAACGTGCGTTCCGGCCGCCAAAGGCGCGTCGGCGCGGAATTCGACCTTGACGCCGTTCATGTCTGGTTTGAACACGGCGGAAACGGGCGCTTTGTCCAGAGTTGCCTCTAAAACGGTCAGGTTCGTGCGGTATTTCCGCCCCGTCCGGTCGGCGTGGTATTTCGGGAACAACCGGTCGATGCCGTAAAAATCCGTTTCGGACGGTTCGACGACGCGTTCAATGGTTTCCGTGACTTTCAGCGCGCCGTTGCCCAGAATTTCAATGCGGCTGAAGAAATAGGGAATGTGCTTTAAAAACGGGACTTCGACAAACGTGTCGGGCGGAATGAACGCGGCGGTTTTTTCGCCGTCGTAATCCAGTGCCAGAAACTTGGGTTCAATGCCGACTTTGCGGCCGGTAGGCTCCACGACCGTTTGCGACGCGGGGCGGGAACGGTCGGAAAACACGGGCGGCGCGGCGGGGGCGGTTTTCTGTTGCTGTTTCGCGCCGAACAGGCGGCGGCGGGCGCGTTCCAGCGTGTTTGCCAAAGCGTTCGACGATTTCGTTTTGATGTTGCCGCCCAGCTTCGGTTTTTTGCCGGACGAATTCGAGTTGTCGAAAAACACGAGGGTGCCGCTCGCTTCGGAAATGGTGGTCGCGTTCGGCACGGTGTAGGGGCTTTGCCCGCCTTTTCCGTCAAAGGAATCCAGAATTTCGGCCATGTCCGTGTCGATCGTCACGTCCGCGGCGGCCGCCGGAAGCGGCGCGAATCCGGCCGACAGGGTGATTGTGGCGACAGCGAATAAAATACGGCGCATCAAAATGGCGGCTCCTTTGGCAAAAACGGGCGGAAAACGGCCGTTTCCGGTTCAAAACATTTATAATTTCTTAATTTTTAACCGATTTGTCCGCGCCGCGCAATATTTTAAAACGTGAAAATCGAACTTTAAACCGGCGGCTGATTGGTGTATAGAAAGGGCGGTTCGTTTTTTTAATAAAGGAAAATGCCATGAACGCCATGTCCCTGAACAAGGATAAGATCAAAATCCTTTTGCTGGAGGATTTGCACGCCAACGCCGAAAATTATTTCAGAAGCCACGGGTACGAAAATCTGGTGGTTTTGAAAAACGCTTTGGACAACGAAGCGTTGAAAGAGGCGATCGCCGACGTTCACATGATCGGCATCCGTTCCAGAACAAAGCTGACGGCCGACGTATTTGACGCGGCGAAAAAGCTGATGGCGGTCGGGTGTTTCTGCATCGGGACGAATCAGGTCGATTTGAACGCCGCCAAGGCGCACGGCATCCCCGTGTTCAACGCGCCGTATTCCAACACCCGTTCGGTGGCCGAACTGGTGATCGGCGAAATCGTGATGCTGATGCGCGGCATCCCTCAGCGCAACGCGGCCGCGCACGCCGGCGTGTGGCTGAAAAACGCCAAGGGGTCGATGGAGGTGCGCAACAAGGTTCTGGGCATCGTCGGATACGGCCACATCGGCACGCAGGTTTCCGTCATGGCCGAAGCGATGGGCATGAAAGTGCGTTTTTACGACATCGTTGACAAACTGGCGCTGGGCAACGCGCAGGCGTGTTCTTCGCTGTCCGAACTGCTCAGCGTTTCCGATGTCGTCAGCCTGCACGTCCCGCAGACGCCGCAAACGAACAATATGTTTTCCAACGCCGAATTTTTCGCGATGAAGAAAGGGGCGTTTTTCATCAACGCCGCGCGCGGTAGCGTCGTTGACATCGACGCGTTGGAACACGCGCTGGACGAAGGGCAGATCGCGGGGGCGGCGCTGGATGTGTTCCCCAAGGAACCCGCCGACAAATCCGAAGAGTTCGTGTCCCCCCTGCGTAACATGAACAACGTGATCCTGACTCCGCACATCGGCGGTTCGACGCAGGAGGCGCAGGCCAACATCGGGTTGGAGGTCGCGGAACGTCTGGTGAAATATTCGGACAACGGTTCGACGCTGGGCGCGGTCAACTGCGTCGAAGTGTCCCTGCCGGTTCAGGAATCCGGAAAAACGACGCGTTTCATGCACATTCACAAAAACGTTCCCGGCGTGTTGAGCGCGATCAACGGCGTCCTGTCCGAACACGGCCTGAATGTCAGCGGCCAGTATCTGCGCACGGACGGCGAATACGGTTATGTCGTCGTTGACGTGGACGGGCATTTGGAAAACGCGCACGATTTGCAAAAAGAGCTGGAGGCGATCAACGGAACGCTGAAGGTGCGTTATTTGTTCTAGGCGGCGTTTTTTCCTCTTTGCTTTTCGCGAACAAAAAGCTACTATAAACTCAAACGCGGCGTTTTTGCGCGACAGGTGCGGCCGCGACGGTTTGATATGTTTGTTTCGCTTTCGGGCGGGAATTTATTTTTTAAGGAGTGCGGCATGGACGAAGTGAATTTGATTTCTGCAAGAAAGGATACTCTTGCGCTGGTTTTGGCGGGCGGCAAAGGGTCGCGTCTGAAAAACCTGACGGAAATACAGGCGAAACCCGCCGTGCCGTTCGGCGGCAAATTCCGGATCATCGACTTTCCGCTGTCGAACTGCATCAACTCCGGCATTCGCAGAATGTGCGTTTTGACGCAGTACAAAGCCCACAGCCTGATCAAACACATCCAGCGCGGGTGGAGCTTCCTGCAGCCCGAATTGAACGAATTCGTCGAAATCTGGCCGGCGCAGCAGCAAACGTCCGACGAAGTGTGGTATCAGGGCACGGCCGACGCCGTTTACCAGAATTTGGAAACGATTCGCGACCACGCGCCGAAATACATTCTGATTTTGGCCGGCGACCACATTTACAAGCAGGACTATTCCAAAATGCTGAAACAGCATATCGAAGCCGGCGCCAAGGCGACCGTTTCCTGCATCGAAGTGCCGATCGAAAACGCGCACGAATTCGGCATTCTGGACGCCGACGTTGACGGCAACATCATTCGCTTTGTCGAAAAACCCAAAAATCCGCCGTGCATTCCGGGCAAGCCCGACCGTTCTTTCGCCAGCATGGGGATTTACATTTTCGACGCCGATTTCCTGATCGACTTGTTGGAAAAGGACGCGCAGGACAAAAACTCGTCCCACGATTTCGGCAAAGACATCCTGCCGTCGCTGGTCGGCAAGGAAAAGATGATCGCCCACCGTTTTCAGGACAGCTGCGTGTTCAACAAAACGGACGAAGCTTATTGGCGCGATGTCGGCACGCTGGACGCGTATTGGGAAGCCAATCTGGATCTGACCAATGTCATTCCCGATTTGGATCTGTACGATTCCCGTTGGCCGATTTGGACGTTTCAGGAACAGAATCCCGCCGCGAAATTTGTGTTTGAAAGCGATTTGAGAACCGGCGTCGCCGTCAAATCCCTTGTTTCCGCCGGATGTATCATTTCCGGCGGCACGGTACGCCATTCGCTGCTGTTTTCATCGGTGCGCGTCCATTCGTTTTCACTGATTGAAGATTCGGTCGTTTTGCCGAATTGCGTGATCAACCGCCACGCTCGCGTTAAAAAGGCCATTCTGGCGCAGGGGTGCGTCATTCCGCGCGGTCTGGTCATCGGTGAAAATCCGGAAGAGGACGCCAAGTATTTCTATGTGACGGAAAAGGGGGTTGTTCTGGTGACGCCGGCGATGCTGGCGAAATTGCCGCCCGCGCCCGAACTGTCGTAAGGTTTTCAAAAGGCGGGGGCTTGTTCCCCGCCTTTTTCAAAGGGGCAAGGCGATGTTTTCACTCACCCGCCGGCTGGTCGGATGTCGGGACGCGATAGACAGGTTTTTGTGGCTGGTCAAATGGCCGGTCGGGATCGGCGCGCTGCTGGTGCTACCCGCGGCGGTTAAAACGTTTGAACGCTATTACGTCATCCGGAACCAGCTGAACTGGCACAACCTGATTTACTTCGCGATCGGCGCCGGATTTTTCGCGACGGTGCGCGTTGCGTTTTTGATGCGGCGCGGGGCGGCGGAAACGTTGGAACACGAAATGACGCACACGCTGTTCGCCATGGCAACCCTGCATTCCGTGCACGATATGAAAGTCAACGAAAACGGGGGCGGTTCCATGTCCTTTTCCGGCAAAGGAAACTGGATGATTGCGCTGGCGCCGTACTTTTTTCCGCTGGCCGCTTTCACCATGATGTTTTTTTCAACGCTGGTCAGCCGGATCGCCGGTTTCACGCCGGATTGGGTGTATATCGGGCTGGGGGTGGCCATGGGTTACAATCTGTTTTCCTTCGCGGAGCAACTGCATCCCCGTCAAACGGATTTCAAAGCCGCGGGATACCTGTTCACCATATGCTTTCTGCCGGCGGCCAACTGCCTGTCGTTCGGGACGGTGTTCGCGTTTGTGGAACGCGGCGGCAAGGGTGTCGCGTTTTTCTACCGCCTGATCGCCTATTATACAAAGCAGGACTGGGCGGCCGTCATGAACTGGTTTTAAAGGATCAGGCTCTGGCCTTCTCTGGCGGCGAACAGCCGCGGATCGGCGTTTTTGGCGTCCTGTTCGATTTGACGCATGATGTCGTCCGTATGTAGCGGGGCGTGGTGGAACAGCGCCGTTTTCTTGACGTTCGCCATTTGCGTCAGACGGGCGGCTTCGCGCCAAGTGGAATGTCCCCATCCTTTGAACGATTCGTATTCCAACGGCGTGTACATGGCGTCGAAAATCATCAGATCGCTGTCCGCGACGAAATCGGCCAGCTCGGCGACGCCGGCGGGCGAAGAATGTTCGTAATCGGAAATGTAGGAAACGGATTTGCCCTGATAGTCCAGCCGGTATCCGGTCGCGCCGTTCGGGTGCGCCAGCGGCCGCGTGCGAAGCGCCGCCCGACCGTCAAACAGCGAAAAGCTTTCGGAAGGTTTGAAATCGTGAAAATGCAGAACCGAAGGGATCATGTGCATTGGTAAAGGGAAAAACGGTTCCGACATCAACACGCCAAAGACTTCCTCGGCCGTTTGACCGTTCGGCAGTCGGGCGGCATGAATATTCAGGCTGGCTGTTTCCTGAAAAGCCGGATAAAAAAAAGGAAATCCGCAGATGTGATCCCAGTGCGTGTGCGAAACCAGCATGGTGACGCGGTTGATCAACCGCTTGGCCAGACTGATTCCCAGCGCGCGAATTCCGGAGCCGGCGTCAATAACGACCGTTTCCCCGTCCAAATCGACTTCGACGCAGGAAGTGTTGCCGCCGTACACGGTGTGTTCCGCAGAACAGCACGGTATGCTACCGCGCACTCCCCAGAAAGTAATTTTAACAGGCATCAGCCGAAATCCTTGTCTTTATCGTTCACCTTTTTACCATAATCCGATCGGTTCGTGCTGTGACGAACGGCATAAACAAACCGGATAAAATACATTATGCGGCAAAAAGGTTAAAGAAGGACTGAACGACGCGCGGGATTGATTTTTCGCGCGGTTTTTATATACTTGGCACAGGCGGCCGTCCGCCGCCGCGAAAAGGAAAGGATCGGGAAGATGAAAAAATTTTTGACGCTTGTTTGTTTGACGGCGGCGCTGGCCGCGGAGGCGATGCCGGCGGCGGCTCAGCAAATCAAAGAGGTCAAACGGCTGCCGACGTGTCTGGATTTCGCCGATGTCTATTCCCGAACGGTTTTGGGAACGGCGCAATTTTCCCCGCAAGAGGAGCAGGAAATGCAGAATCTGGCGTCGATCATGATGGGGTACGTTTCCGCGTTGCAGGACATTTACGGCAACCGGTTGGTCGGCATGACCGCGGCGGATAACGAATGGTCGCTGTTGGAAAAGGTCGCGCGGTTTTGCAGCCAGAATCCGCAGCTGACGTTCCAGCGCGCCGTCCGGTCGATTCCCGCCGTGTCGCAGACGATTCAGGCGTTGCAGGATCAGGAATTCAAACGCTGCACCAACTATATTGAACAAACGAAACCGACGATCTGCTCTTCTTATAAACAAAATTAGCTCTTTAAATCCCGACGGAACAAGCCTATATCTTTGACAACTTGGTTTTCAAAAAAACGGGGGCGGGCATGGATTATATCAAGATCCGCGGGGCGCGGGAACACAACCTGAAAAACGTCGATCTGGACATTCCGAAAAACAAACTGGTCGTCGTGACGGGGCTGTCGGGGTCGGGCAAATCGTCGCTGGCGTTCGACACGCTGTACGCCGAAGGGCAGCGCCGCTATGTCGAAAGCCTGTCCGTCTATGCGCGCCAATTCGTCGATTTGATGAAAAAGCCCGATGTCGATTTGATCGAAGGGCTGTCCCCCGCGATTTCGATCGAACAGAAAACAACGTCGCACAATCCGCGTTCCATCGTCGGTACGGTGACGGAGATTTACGACTATATGCGTTTGCTGTGGGCGCGCGTCGGCGTGCCGTATTCGCCCGTAACGGGATTGCCGATCGAAAGTCAAACCGTTTCCCAAATGGTGGACAAGGTCACGGCGATGCCGCAGGGGACGAAGCTACTGCTGTTGGCGCCGGTTGTGCGCGGGCGCAAGGGCGAATATAAAAAGGAAATCGGCGAATACCGGAAAAAAGGGTTCCAGCGGCTGAAAATCGACGGGACGGTTTACAATATTGACGAAACGCCGGAACTGAACAAGAATTTCAAACACGACATCGCCGTCGTCGTCGATCGCGTGGTCGTCAAGGACGGCATCGAATCCCGTCTGGCCGAATCGTTTGAAACGGCTTTAAATCTGTCCGACGGGTTGGCGGTCGCGGAAAACGCGGAAACGGGCGAACAGACGATGTTTTCGTCGCGCTATTCGTGTCCCGTGTCGGGCTTTACGATCGACGAAATCGAACCGCGTCTGTTTTCGTTCAACAATCCGCACGGCTATTGCCCCGAATGTGAGGGATTGGGCGTCAAGCTCTACATTGACCCCGATTTGGTCGTTCCCGATAAGGAAAAACGCCTTGACGAGGGGGCGATCGCGCCGTGGTCGGGCGCGAACGGCGAAATCTATCCGTGGCACAGGGAAGCCCTGTACGGGCTCAGCCGCCGTTTTCATCTGGATCTGGCGCAACGGTGGTGCGATCTGGACGAAGAAACGCAACAGGCGATTTTGTACGGAACGCCGACGTTCGAGGGCGTCATTCCGAACCTGAACCGCCGTTTTCTGGAAACCGATTCCGAATATATGCGCGAAGAGATCCAGAAATTCCAAAACAACATCGTGTGCGAACACTGCCACGGCAAACGTTTGCGCCCCGAAGCCCTCGCGGTCAAAATCGACGGCAAGGACATCGCCGACGTGACGAATATGTCGATCGCCGAAGCGCGCGAATGGTTCGGCGGCGTGACGGAGCGGCTGAAACCGCAAAACCGCGAAATCGCCGGCAGAATCCTGCGCGAAACGAACGAACGGCTGGATTTTTTGATCAACGTCGGGCTGGGGTATCTGTCGCTTGGGCGTTCGTCGGGGACTTTGTCGGGCGGGGAAAGCCAGCGTATCCGTCTGGCGTCGCAAATCGGGTCGGGGCTGACGGGCGTTTTGTACGTTCTGGACGAACCGTCCATCGGTTTGCACCAGCGCGACAACGACCGGCTGCTGGCGACTTTGTTCCGTCTGCGCGATCTGGGCAACACGGTCATCGTCGTCGAACATGACGAAGACGCCATGCGCGCCGCCGACATGCTGATCGACATGGGACCGGGGGCGGGGGCTTTGGGCGGCAGCGTCATCGCCGCCGGCACGCCGCAGGAGGTCGCCGACAACCTGAACAGCCTGACGGGACGCTATCTGTCGGGGACGAAGCGCATCGCCGTTCCGGAAAAACGGCGCGCGGGCAACGGGAAATTCCTGACGGTCGTCGGGGCGCGGGTGCACAACCTGCGCGACATTGACGTGAAATTCCCGCTGGGGACGTTTACCTGCGTCACGGGCGTGTCGGGCGGCGGCAAGTCTTCGCTGGTCATCGAAACGCTGTACAAAGGGCTGGCGAAAGCGTTGAACGGCACGCGGCTGAGCGTCGGCGACCACGACCGCATCGAGGGGTTGGACAACATCGACAAAGTGATCGACATCGACCAATCGCCGATCGGGCGCACGCCGCGCAGCAACCCCGCGACCTATACGGGCGTGTTTTCGCAGATTCGCGAATGGTTCGCCGGATTGCCCGAAGCCAAACTGCGCGGGTACAAGGCGGGACGCTTTTCCTTTAACGTCAAGGGCGGGCGGTGCGAAGCCTGTCAGGGCGACGGCGTTTTGCGCATCGAAATGCACTTTCTGCCCGATATGTACGTCCAATGCGACGAATGCAAAGGTACGCGCTACAACCGCGAAACGCTGGAGGTCAAATACAAGGGCAAATCCATCGCCGACGTTCTGGACATGACGGTGGACGAGGCGGTCGTGTTTTTCGACGCCGTCCCGTCGATTAAAAACAAGCTGACGCTGCTGCAACGTGTGGGGCTGGGATACATCAAGCTGGGGCAGTCCGCGACGACCCTTTCGGGCGGCGAAGCCCAGCGCATCAAATTGTCCAAGGAGCTGTCCAAAAAAGCGACGGGGCGCACGGTCTATATTCTGGACGAACCGACGACGGGACTGCATTTCGAGGATATCGCCAAGCTGTTGGACGTTTTGCATCAACTGGTGGATCAGGGCAACACGGTCGTCGTCATCGAACATAATCTGGAGGTCATCAAAACGGCCGACTGGATCGTCGATATGGGCCCCGAGGGCGGCAACGGCGGCGGAACGGTCGTCGTCGAGGGAACGCCCGAACAGGTCGCAAAATGCGAACAAAGCTATACGGGCAAGTATTTGAAAAAATACCTGAAATGACAAAAGGGCGTCCGCGGCGGGCGCCCTTTTCATAACCGTATGGCGGGATCAGCGCGCTTTGTGCGCCAGCCGCCGCATCACGGCCGGATGAATTTTTTCACCGGATTGCGTTTGCGTCTGCGCTTTCGCCGCCATGGCTTTTTCCTGCGACATAAAGCGGTAGTGCTTGCTTAAATCCTTGAACCCCTCCAACACTTCGGTCGGGCGGTTGGTGTCGTTCATCTGTCCCAAATGTTCCGCCGTCGTCAGTTTGTAATTCGGATCCTGACAGAAAACCGTGTAACAGCGCATCGTCGCTTCGTCAATGACGGTGCCGCCTTTTTGCCATGCGTAGTTCATTCCCAGTGTGACGGCCGCCGTTCCGTCCGAACGGACGTTGTCGCCGACCATGACGGCGGTTGACGGGTCTTTGACGCCCATGTCGTCCAGAATTTTCTGCATATTCTTGGGGTTGGGCTTGTTCGTTTTGGGCGGCAGGACGACCAGCTTGTCCCCCAGCGTGTTGCGCAGCTCCTCGGCCTTTCCTTTGACGGGTTTGCGGACGACCTGTCCGTCTTTCAAATCGGGCAGGACGTACAGGCCGTCGATCATATCGGCCGTGATGCCCATTTTCGCCAGACGCGGGACGCAGACGGATTCGCGGGAATCCGTGTAAAGGACGAATTTCGCGCCCGACGATTTGATTTTATTGATCGTGGCCAGAACGCCTTCGTACAATTCGGCCTTGCTTTTTTCCTTGTCCCATTCGTGGAAAATCTTTTCCTGTTCCTTTTCCATTTCGGGCGAGGTCGGTTTCATCGACGGGGTGCAGGCGACATCCATACGCAAATCCTTGCCGATATAGGGGCCGGAAATGTGCTTCATGCTGTCGGGGACGTGCGCCAGCATATCCTGTTCCAAATCGGCGCGGTCGCGGCCGTGCAACTTGGCCAGTTTGTCCATAGCGGCGTCCAGCGCGTTGCCCCATGCGCCGAATTTGTCCGCGATCGTGTTGTCGATATCGCTGACGACCAGACTGACGGTTTTTTTATCGGCCATGATGTTTTCCTTTTGCTATGGATGAAACGATTTTTCCCTTTATAGCAGAAAAAACGGTAAAAGGAAAGCGTCTTTTTGTCTATGGACGGAAGCGGCTTTCGGGATGCCTTGCTTTTAAAGCGTTTTAAAAGACATATGGACAAAAAGGCTATTTTCCGGCCGCGTCGCCGCATTTTGAAAAATCGACCTTGAACATGGAGTATGGCGGCGGGGTGTTGAAATCCTCCGTAATGCCGCAGGGCAGATCCTTGCCGGACATCAGGCGCGCCAGCAAACCGTCGCTCCGCGCTTTTTTGAAAAAGGTGTAGCGTTTGTTCATGTTGTAAAACAGATCGGGTTCGGCATCCACTTCCAAAAACACCAAAATGGCCTTGATCCGGTGCTTTTTCATCAACGCGACGCTTTCGTCCATGTCCAGAGAATACAGCATGAAATGGTCGTCAACGATGCCTTCGATATTGCGGTGATAGGGCGTGCCGACGACCGGTTCGTCCAGTTTCCAAATGATTTCGGGGCCGCTGGACGTGTCGGACAGGACGGCGCCTTCCCGATCCGGCAGATAGGGGGCGACGATGTCGATCGGCGGCCGGCGCAGAACCATCATTCGGTTGACGGAAATGTAGTTGACCGCCAGATACGCGGCGAACAGGACATAGACGGCGGCCAGAAACGCGCCCTTGACCTTGTCGGAACGGGGCGTTTTGTCGGCGCGCAGCGAAAAGGCGACGGCCAGAATGTACGGTGTGAACAGCGACGACAGGCGCGCGTACCGGATCGATTTCATCGACAGCAGCGTCAAAAACAGCAGCGGCGGCAAAACGGTGATCAGAACCGCCCTTTTCTTTGCGGGGCAGAACGGTAGCAACGCCACGCCGATGACAAAGACCAGCAACGACGGCGCCGATCCCAGAAAGAAACGCACCCAGTCGCGAATGGCGGGTTGCAGTTCGACGATGTTATCCGCCCAGATGCCTTTGATGATCGGCGGAAAGTGGGGGGCGAAAACGACGGCCGGCGTGAAGCACAGCAGCAACAACCCCGCAAAAGCCCCCGTCAGGAACGTCAGCGCGCCCGCCCTGCGCCAAAAGGACGCGAGCATTCCCTTGTCCTGCATCAGGGACAGCAGAATCATGGCGGCGGCGGTGAAACCGGCGACGACGACCGTTAAAAAGGACAGCCGCCCGTTGTCGGGGCTGAAGAACCCCTCAAACGGCGGATTGACGGCCAGACACAGCAACGCGGCCGTGAAATAGTAAAAACAGAAAACGGCGCAGGCGCGGGCGGAAATCTTTCCCGCCATAAACAGGATGGCCAGACCGGTCAGCAATCCGTAACAGATCAGAAGCCCTTCGATCGACGTCCACAACCCCAACGCGGCGGCGACACCGGCGATCCGCAGATCTTTTTTATCGTCCGTGAACAGAAAGCGCACCAACCCGCCCGCCGTGACGAAACAGAAAAAGGCCGTCAGGGCGTGGTGGTCGGGTTTGATCAGGATGTACGTTTCCGTGACCGACGGCTGTACGAACAGCAAACACACGGCGATCAGCCGCACGATCGGCCCGACGGCCGGCCGCAACCCCCACACCAAAGCGACGGCCGACAAAACCAGAACGCCCGTTTGGAAAATGTATCCGCCCCAGAACACGGCCTCTTTCAACGGAAAGAACAAAAAGGCGGGGAGCGAGAAAAACAGCCAGAACAGATCCGTGATGCGCGTGAAATGCAATACTTCGCCGAACGGATAGTTGGAATGCATATACGGCGTTTCCGCCCAGTTTTTCGATTGCAGGAAATCCAGCACGCGGCGGGCGTGGGTGTAGTTGTCCGTGTCCGGATACCAATCCCCCAGTTCGGGCAGAACCGCCAGCTGGGAAATCAGGACGAAGAGGGCGATCAGCAAATATTCGTGCTTTTTATAGAAAGCGTACATGAAACCATCCTTTATGCCGTTCGGCCGTAAAGGATACGGAAAAACCTTTCCGGCGTCAAGGCGGCTTTACCCGTTGCCGCCGACGGTGATTTTGGAAATGCGCACGGACGGCTGGCCGACGCCGACGGGGACGGTCTGTCCGCCTTTGCCGCACGAACCGACCCCCTGATCCAAACAAGCGTCGGTCGCGACCATGTCGATCGCGTTCATGACTTCGATGCCGCTGCCGATCAGGGTCGCGTCCTTGATCGGGGCGGTGACCTTGCCGTTTTCGATCAGGTACGCTTCGGCCGAGGTGAACACGAATTTGCCCGACGTGATATCTACTTGTCCGCCGTGGAACGATTTGGCAAAAACGCCTTTTTTCACCGAAGCGATCAGTTCGTCGGGATCTTTGTCTCCCGCGGTCATGAACGTGTTCGTCATCCGCACCTGCGGGGCGCAGGCAAAGGATTCGCGCCGCCCGTTGCCCGTCGGGGCGCGGTTCGTCAGCCGCGCGTTCAGCCGGTCGAGCATATAGTTTTTCAAAATGCCGTCTTCGACCAAAACGGTGCGCTGCGACGGCGTGCCTTCGTCATCGACGGCGATCGACCCGCGGCGGTCGGGCAGGGTGCCGTCGTCAACGATCGTGATGCCTTTGGCCGTGACCCGTTCGCCCGTTTTTCCGGAAAAGACAGAGGATCCCTTGCGGTTGAAATCGCCTTCCAATCCGTGGCCGACGGCTTCATGCAGCAAAACGCCGCACCATCCGGAACTGAGGACGACGGGCATTTCGCCGGCGGGGGCGGGGACGGATTCCAGATTGACCAAAGCGGCGCGCAACGCTTCGTCGGCGGCGGATTTCCAAACGTTTTCCGTGATGATCCGATCGTAAAGGTAACGGCCGCCCAACCCGAACGAACCGCTTTCCAACCGGTCGCCGTTTTTCACGACGACGCTGATCATCAAATTGACCAGCGGACGGATGTCGCCGGTTTCGCCGCCGTCCGCGCGGATGATCCTGACGGCCTGCCATTCGCCGGACAACGCCGCGGACACTTGGACGACTTTGGCGTCTTTGGCGCGCAGATAGGCGTCGATTTGTCCCATCAAGTCGATTTTGTGTTCAAAGGGGACGAGCGGCAGCGGGTTTTCATCCGTATATAGCTTTTTCGGCGCGGCGCATTCGGGGGAATACAGTGTTCCCGCCCATCCCGATTTGACCGGCGCGATGTTGCGCGCGGCGTGTTCCAACGCGGCTTGCGTCAATTCGTTTGAAATGGCGTAGGCGCAGGTTTCCCCGCAAATCGCGCGCAATCCGAATCCGGCCGTCGCGTCGAACGACGACGTTTTGATCCGTCCGTCGTCCAGCGTCAGCCGTTCGGACAGGCGGTGTTCCAAAAACAGTTCGCCGTCGTCGCATCCGGCCAGCGCGTCTTGAACAGTTTTTTTTGCGCAATCCTTATCCATTTGATTAAAAAACAAATTGTCGGCGACGGTCAAATCGGTCATAACGTTTCCTTTCTTTTTCGGGAATATCTGTTATATTTAGAACGATTCGCAAAAAAATGCTTTAAGAAAAAACGGGCGCGCGAATTTTTTTAACAGAATGTTTCTAAAAAGCAGGAGCTTTAATCATGTTTCCCTTGATCGGCATTTTAGTCGTCGTCGCCAGCGTCGCGGGCGGTTACGCGTGGGGCGGCGGGCATTTCGGCGTGTTGTGGCAGCCGGGCGAGTTTTTGATCATCGGCGGCGCGGCGTTCGGCGCGTTTTTGATATCCAATCCGCCGTCGGTCGTTTTCGCGACGTTCAAAACGCTGCCCCGCATATTCGCCAAACCGCGTTATGACAAAAAAAGCTTTTCCGAAGCGCTGGCGATGCTTTACGCCTTTTTCCGGTTGGCGCGGGCGAAAGGGAACATGATGTTGGAACAGCACGTCGAAAAACCGGAAAACAGCGACATTTTCAAACAGTTCCCCCTGATCACAAAGGACGCGGAGGCCATGGATTTCATGACCGGCTATATGCGGCTGCTGACGTTCGGGACGCTGGCGCCCTACGAGGTCGAATCCGTCATCGACGCGGAAATGGAGGGGATACAGCATGAAAAGGAATCGCTGTCCGCCGGTTTGAACCGTGTCGCCGACGCTTTGCCGGGGCTGGGCATCGTCGCCGCGGTTTTGGGTGTCATTCACACGATGGGCGCGTTGAACGAACCGCCCGAAGTGTTGGGCAACCTGATCGGCGCGGCGCTGGTCGGAACGTTTTTCGGCGTGCTGATGGCCTACGGCTTTGTCGCGCCGCTGTCCGCGGCCGTCGCCAACGTGTCCAACCCCGAACTGGAATACCTGAATTTGATCAAGGCCGCTTTGTTGGGGCATATTCAAGGCTACGCGCCGCAGGTGTCGGTCGAATTCGCGCGCAAATCCCTGCCGCCGGAGGTGCGCCCGACCTTCGCCGAAATCGACGCGATTTGTGAAAAGCTCTGACGCGGGGAGGGGGGCATGGCTGAAAACGGTGAACGGCCGGTTGTCGTCAAACGCGTGAAAAAGGGCGGACACGACGCCCACGGCGGGTCGTGGAAAGTCGCCTACGCCGATTTTATGACGGCGATGATGGCGTTTTTCCTGCTGATGTGGATTTTGCAGACGACATCCAAGGAACAGAAAGAGGGCATCGCGCAGTATTTCACGACGGGGTCGGTGATGAATTCGTCCACGTCGGGCGGCGATACGATTTTGACGGGCGGGCAGGAATCTTTGGAAACGGCAACCGCGCCGCAAGCGTTTCCTTTCGTCGGTTTCGACGGATCGAACGAATTTCCCGTCCTTTCCCCGCAACAGGAACGGCTGGTCGAAAAGGAAAAGGAACTGTTCGGCCGCGCCCGCATCGCGTTGGAGGAAGCCATGCGGTCCGACGCCGCGCTGATGGAATTGCACGACAGTCTGGTCGTTTCCGAAACCAAAGAGGGATTGCGGATCCAGCTGATCGACCAGCTGAACCGCCCCTTGTTCGTCAGCGGATCGGACGAGCCGACCCCGAACGGGGCGCGTTTGACGGGGCTGTTGGCGCGCGTGTTGAAACAGATGCCGCATTCCCTGTCGATCGAGGGACACACCGACGCCGTTCCTTTTGTCGGCAAGAACGGGTATTCCAACTGGGAATTGTCGTCCCAGCGGGCTTTGGCGTTCCGGCGCACGCTGATCAAACTGGGCGTCGCGGAGGAAAAGATCGTCCGCGTCGTCGGCAAAGCATCCACCGAACCGTATTTGAAAAGCGATCCGCAGGCGCCGCAAAACCGCCGGATCAGCGTTTTGCTGCCGTCGTTGGTGACGGATGAGAAAGATGACGATTAAGGCTTTTTAGCCGGAACGATGTCGATGACGACGTATTCGGATTTGGTGCCCGTTTTGAATTTGATCGCCCAATCGGACAACCCCGACGTGACGATGAAATCCGTTGCTTTACGACGCTCGATCCCGTAGGTTTTGTCGTTCGCGCCGATCCAAACGCCGACGTTGTTCAGCGGGAAAATCTGTCCGCCGTGGGTGTGCCCAGACAGCACCAGATCGACGCCGGATTCCGCCTGCTTTTTGTAATCGTTCGGTTGGTGATCCAAAACGACGGCGTATTTCGACCGATCCGAATCTTTGACCAATTCCGCCATTTCCGCCCGTTTCCCGCCGCGGTATTTTTCACCGGCGTCCTGCCGTCCGATCAAAGCGATATCGCCGCGGATCGGGGCGGTTTCGTCCTGCAAAACGGTCACGCCGTTTTTCGTCAGTTCGGCGATCAGGTCGTCGCCGGTGAAACCGCGGCGTTTCGGATCGTGATAGCCTTTGTCATGGTTGCCGAAAACAAAGAAAACGCCGTGCTTCGTCTTCATTTTCCCCAACGCTTCGGCGGCGGCGAGCATATCGGCGCGGGGCGTGTCGTCGTCAACGAAATCGCCGACAACGACGACAACGTCCGGATTTTCGGTTTGCATGGTTCGGACGTGTTTAGCAAAACCTTTGCCGTCGAACGTCGTACCGATGTGCGAATCGGCAAACAAGACGATGCGGATCGGGGTGGAAACCTTGGACGTTTCAATCGTGTAGCGCGTCGCCCACACGCCGTGATCCGACACCCACCCCGCCGTCAGGACGGTGACGCTCAGGACGATCGCCGTCCATCCCGCGTAATAGTGTTTTTGCGGCTTTTTGAAAAACAGGGCGGCAAAATCGCAGATCAGCCAGACGCCCGTGAAATGGATCAGGCAGACGATCGCGTTCATCGTGTTCAACGCGGCGCACAAAACGCCGAACAAAGCGGCGACGGCCATAAAGTCGATCGTGTAGGCCAAAATCCGCTTGTCCGTGAATTTGCGCGACACGCCGAATTTGTACAGACGGGACGCCAGATATAAAACGCCGAGAGCAGTCGCGATCATTGTAACGGCAAAGATGACCAGCCACATTTTCATTTTTGTAAAATCCTTTGTTCAAAAACTGGTTCGACGAAAATCGCCTGAACGGGACAGGCGTTTTGGCACGCGCCGCATCCGACGCATTTTTCCGCGCTGATGCGGGGCGGTTCGCCGTCCGCGCGTTCAATGATTTGACGCGGACATTTCATGACGCACAGACCGCACCGGACGCACGCGTCTTCGTCCACGCGCGCAATGCCGATCTGCGTTCTTTGCTTGACGGGCAGCGGCAGGCGTTCGATCGCGCCGGACGGGCAGACATCGCCGCATTTGTGACAATCGAAAGCGCAGAAGTTTTGCGAGATGTCCAAATGCACGGAGGGAAAAGCCCCGTCCGCTTTTTTCAAAATTTTCATCGGGCAGTTTTGAACGCACAGATTGCAGTTCAAACACCGGTTCGCCAGCCTTTGCGCGTTTTTCGCCCCCGCGGGCAGCAAAACGTTTTTGACTTTGGCAAACGCTTTTTTGCCCAACGTCGCGCCGCCGCCGATCATGGCCGCGAACAACGCCGCCGCCGCGCCCGCCCGCAATATTTCGCGGCGTTCCGGATCGGTCGGGGCGTCGCTTTTCGCCGCCTTGCCGTAGCGCAGGGCTTTCCGGCGGCAGGTGTTCAGGCATTTGAAACATTTGACGCACATTTCATTGTCAACGGTTTTGGATTTGAAATCAATACATCCCGCAGGGCATTTCATCGCGCACAATCCGCAGGCGGCGCATTTGTCCGCGTCAATGGCGATTTTGTTGCGGGCGTGCTTGGAGACAAGCCCCAACACCGCGCCGACGGGACACAGGTTCGTGCAGAACCACCGCCCTTTGAACCAAATCAGAACGGCCAAAACCACCAGAAAAGCCAGCCCGAACGCCGCGCCCGACGCCGCCGACACGAACATTGTGTAGGGTTCGATTTGCCGCAAAATCAGCGCCGAACCGCCGATCAACGCGCCGAACGCCGCCGCGGCGACGAAATATTTAAGCGCGCGGTTCTTTTGCGTTTTTTGTTTGCGACGGAAAACGATCGTCAGCAATTCCTGAAACAATCCCAACGGGCAGACGGTCGAGCAATACACCCGCCCGAATACGGCGGTGACGATTAAAACGCCCGCCAGAACCAATGTCGCGCCCCACGAAAACGCGGTCAGGTTTCGCTGGAAAACGGCGGAAAACTGAACGTCGAACACTTTGACGGGATAAAACGCCCCCGTCATGCCGCCGATCAGCAAAACGGCGATCAAAACGGCGCAAAGCAAGCGGATTTTATAAAGCATGGCTTTAATCCTTACAAACCGCACAAAATCGCCGCGCCGCACGCCATGATCGTTCCACCCGCGATTTCATGGGCGTATTGTTCCAAACGTTTGAAACGCATCGCGCTGATGCCCAAAACGCCGAACGCGACGGCGATCATCATCGTGGCGATGGTCGCAACGGAAAAGATGATCGTCGAGGAAACGACAGCGGAAATGCCCATGACGCTGGCCGCCGTCAGGATCGGCAGCAATGCTTCGCACGGGCCCAGAACGAAAATGATGAAGAGCACCCAGACGGAAATGCTTTTGCCGTCGGCGGGCGCGGTGAAATGCGTGTGTGCCGCGCCGTGTTTGTGCTGCCAGCGGTGCTTCAACGCCCACAGCAGGTACGCCGCGCCCAGCCCGATCAGGGCGTAGGCCGCGATGTCGCCGCGGTTGTCTTCGATCCACATGAAATTTTCTTCGCTCAGCCAGCGGGAAAAGTAAATGAACGCCAGCGCGATCATCAGCGCGCTGACAATGTGGCCGATGCCGCACACAAACGTCAGCGCCAGCGTTTTTTTCAGGCTGTAGCCGCGGATCTTGCCGATGGCGACAAAGGGCAGGTAATGGTCGGGGCCCGTTATCGTGTGAACGACCGCCGTTAAAAACGCCGTCGCCCACAAAGCCGTCAAAGTTGCCGTCATAATTCGTTTCCTTTCAAATTGAAATCAAAGCATCCGGAACGGAACCCGTCCAGATCCAAAGTCGTAAAGTCGAACCCCAGCCGCTTCATTTCCGCGGCGATTTCCGCGGCGCGGGCGGCGACCGCCGGAATCGCGGGGGCGGACACTTCGATCCGCGCCAGATTTTTATGAACGCGCAGACGCACGTTTGAAACGTCGGGGAACAGATTTTTTAAAAACGCCTCGCCCTTTTCCACCCGTTTGATCGCGTCTTCGGTCAAAAGCGTGTCGTATTCAAACCGCGTCGCCAGACACGGGGCGGCGGGTTTCGACGCGGTCGGCAGCCCCAGTTGCGCGGACAGGGCGCGGATGTCGGATTTTGAAAAACCGGCCAGCGGGGAAAGGACGCCGGATTCCCTCAACGCTTTGCGTCCGGGGCGGTAGGCGCGCGCGTCGTCGCCGTTCGTGCCGTCGATGACGTGTTTGAACCCGTGTTCCGCCGCGTATTTCAAAAACAGGGCGAAGACCGCCTTTTTGCAATGATAGCAGCGATCGACGCGGTTGCGGCGCACTTCGTCGATCGACAGCGGGTTGAACGTGAAAACGCGGTGTTCGACGCCGAACCGTCCGGCGAAAGCGGCGGCTTCGGCAGATTCGGCCGGCGGCTGCAGCACCGTCCGCATCGTCAGCGCGACAAGGAGGAACGGCCGTTCGCGCCGCATCTCCGCCAATACCGCCAGCAAAAGCGAGCTGTCAACCCCGCCCGAAAACGCCAGCGCGATTCCGTCGGCGCAAAGCGGTTCCAGCCGTTGCTTCAATTCGTCAAGCATTGTCGCTTTCCTTTGCCGCGCGCCGCGCCGCGTCGAAAATTTCGCGGAACGGCAGGCCGGAGGATTCCGCCGCCCGTTTGACGCTTTCATATTCGGGGTTGTAGCGCGCGATGTCGCCCAGCGTGCATTTTTTGACCTCTATTTCGCCGCAGGGCAGGGCGACGCGCACGATTTCGCGATCCATGCACCGCCGTTCCACCGCGTATTTGCGCAGCCCGATCGTCGATGTGTTGCGGAAAATGATGTCTTCCATCACGGGCAGGTGTTTCGCGGCCGTGACGACGCGCAGCATATACGCGGGACGGTTCTTTTTCATAAAGCACGGTTCGAAATGCACGTCCGCCGCGCCCGCCGCGAACAGCTTTTCCATCGCCAGCCCCAGCTCTTCGGCCGTCGAATCGTCGATGTTCGTTTCAATGACGTACATCCGATCCGCGTCCGTTTCGTCGTCGATCAGCATCGCCCGCAGAAAATTCGCGCGGTGAAAGTCGCGTTTGCCCAGCCCGACGCCGGATTTTTTGATTTTGAACGACGCCGGCAGCCTGTCCGCCGTCCGGATCGCCGCGGCGATCGCGATGCCCGTCGGCGTCACCATTTCCCCGTCAACATCCGTCGGACGCAGGGCGACGCCGTGCGTTTCGGCGATGTTCAAAACGGCGGGGACGGGCACGGGCAGGACGCCGTGCTGACAGGTGACGAAACCGCGCCCCTCGTTCAATCCGTCAACGATGACGTTCTTGACGCCCAGATCGTCAATCAAAACGGCGGCGGCGACGATGTCAACAATGGAATCAACCGCGCCGACTTCGTGGAAATGGACTTCCTCCGCCGCGCAACCGTGGGCTTTGGCCTCGGCCTCGGCGACGATTTGAAAGATTTTTTTCGCCAGCCCGCGCGCCGTGGCGGTGATGTCCGCGCGGTCGATGATGTGGAAAACGTCGGCCAAGTGGCGGTGTTCGTGAGGGTGATGATCGTGGCCGTGGCCGTGATCGTGATTATGTTCGTGATCGTGTTCCGCGCGCGTCAGCCGAACGTCGAAATCCAGCCCCGACACACCGTGGGACGATTTGCGTTCGACCGCCCAATCGAATTCCCCCGCGGGCAGGCTGGCCAAAGCGGTTTTCAGTTTTTCCGCGTTCGCCCCCAAATCCAGCAAAGCCGCGACGGTCATGTCGCCGCTGATGCCGCTTTTGCCTTCCAGATACAGATATTCGGTCATTTGTGAATCCTTTGCAAAATTTTGCACGCCTGCACCGCCGCGCCGAAACCGTTGTCGATGTTGACGACGGAAATCCCTTCGGCACAGGAATTCAGCATGGTCAATAACGCCGCCAGCCCGTGAAACGACGCGCCGTAACCGACCGATGTCGGCACGGCGATGACGGGCGCGTCCACCAATCCGGCGACGACGCTTGCCAGCGCGCCTTCCATGCCGGCGACGGCGATGACGACGTCGGCTTGACGGATCGCGTCGATTTTCGACAGCAAACGGTGGATGCCCGCGACGCCGACGTCAAAGTGCCGGTCAACCGCCGCCCCGAAAAAAGCGGCGCAGACGGCGGCTTCCTCGGCGACGGGCAGGTCGGCCGTTCCGCCCGTGCACACGGCGATCCGTCCGTTCAGGCGTTTTTGTTCGCCGGTGTTCAGCGCGATGGTGCGGGAAACGGCGTCGTACCGCGCCGCCACGCCCGCCGATTTGACGAAAGCCGCTTGTTCGGGCGAACAGCGTGTTCCCAGAACCCGACAGCCCTTGTTCGCAAAAGCCGCCAGTATTTCCGCCAGCTGTTCGTTCGTTTTGCCCGCGCAATAAACGGTTTCGGGCAATCCCGTGCGGTCGGCGCGGGTCGTGTCCAGCTTGGCGAATCCCAAATCTTCAAACGCGTTGTCCGTCATGGTTTCACCCCTCGAACGTTTTGGCGACTTCTTTCATCCATTGGCTGATTTCAATGTGCTGCGGGCAATGCTTTTCGCACATTCTGCACCCGATGCAGGACGACGCCTTGCCGTGTTCCTTGATCAGGTTGGCGTAATACACGCGCTGGGCGTTGAACGGTTTGTCGGAACGTTCCTGTTTTTCCGCGTTGTAAAGCGCGAAATAGTCGGGGATCGCGATTTTCATCGGGCAGAATTCGACGCAGTACCAGCACGCCGTGCAGGGGATCGCGATTTCGTCGTGCAGCGTTTTGACCGCTTTTTCGATCGTGCGCGTTTCCGCGTCGTCCAGCGGTTTGAAGTTCTGCATATAGGACGTGTTGTCCAGCAACTGTTCCATATTGCTCATGCCGCTTAAAACCATCATGACGCCGGGCAGGGAAGCGACGTAGCGAATCGCCCACGACGCGACGGACATATCGGGTTCGGCGTCCTTGAAAATCTTTTCCACCGACGGGGGCACCATGGCCAGCGAACCGCCCTTGACGGGTTCCATGACGACGACGGGTTTGTTGTATTTCTGCGCGATTTCATAGCATTTGCGCGATTGGATGCCGGGGTTGTCCCAATCGATGTAGTTGATTTGCAGCTGGACGAAATCGACTTCGGGGTGGGCTTTCAGCACTTGTTCCAGCAAATCGGCCTTGTCATGGAACGAAAAACCGATGTTTTTGATTTTGCCTTCTTTTTTCTTTTGCGCGATGAAACCGAAGCAATCGTATTTGTCAACGTTGGGCAAAGTCGTCGCGTTGACGTTGTGAACCAGATAGTAATCGAAATAATCCAGCCCCGTTTTTTCCAGCTGTTTGTTGAAAATGGTTTCGCGGTCCTCCGCGCTTTTCAAATAACCGGCGGGCAGCTTACTGGCGACGGTGAAGGTATTGCGCGGGTGGCGTTTGACCACCGATTCGCGAATGGCGACTTCGCTTTCGTATCCCATGTACATCCACGCGGTGTCGAAATAGGTGAACCCGCGTTCCATGAACGTGTCCACCATTTTGTTCAGCGTTTCATAGTCGATGGCCGTCTGGTCGTCCGGATTTTTCAGCGGCAGACGCATAAACCCGAACCCCAGTTTGTTTTTGGGATTGATCTTGTCTTTGACCGATTGGGAAACGGGGATCGTTTCCGCCAGCGTCAATTTGGGCAGGGCGGTCAGGGCGAACGTGGCCAGCGTGCTCATCAAAAATTGTCTTCTGTTCATATCGAAACCTCCAAGGATGATATGCAAACAGGATAAATTTTAAAGTGAACTTTAAGTCAAGAATTTTTTTGCAAAAGAAAAAGGAGGCGCGAAGCCTCCCTTTTCAAACCGGTTGCGGATCAATCGATCTGGCAGACCAGCATTTTCAGATACGCCGTTTCGGGCAGCAGCGGGTGGACGGGGTGGTCGGGACCCGCGCCGGCCTGCAAAATGACGCGGCCGGTTTTGCCGGCTTCGGTCAATCCGCGCATACATTCGGTGAAAAACTCGTCGGGTTTGACGTGGTGCGAACACGATCCCAACGCCAGAATGCCGTCTTTTTCCACCAATCCGGCGGCCAGACGGGCGACTTTGCGGTATCCGCGCAAACCGGCCTGAATGTCTTTTTTGACTTTGGCGAAAGCGGGGGGATCGCAAATCACGACGCCGAATTTTTCCTTGTCTTTGTTCATATTTTCCAAAACGTCGAAAGCGTTGTCCCTGATCCACGAACATTTGTCCTGCAATCCGTTGGCTTTCGCCGCCATTTGCGCCAACGCCAAAGCGGATTCGGAACGATCGACGCCGATAACCTCTTTGGCGTGGCCGATTCCCGTGTGCAGGGCGAAACCGCCCGCGTAGGTGTAAAAGTCGATGCACCGTTTGTTCGGCGCCAAACGGCCGACAAAGGAACGGTTTTCGCGCTGGTCGTAAAACCATCCGGTTTTCTGTCCTTCTTTTAAATCGGCGAAAAAGGAGATGCCGTTTTCGCGCACGGGGACAACGTCGGGCAGGATTCCTTTGGCCACTTCGTACAGCGGATTCAGCCCCTCCAGCGCGCGGGCGGAGCTTTCGGCGCGCAAAACGATGCAGGACGGGCGCAGCACTTCATCCAGCGCGGCGACGATTTCGTTTTTCAACGCGTCCGTCCCCGCCGTGTTCAGCTGGCAGGCGACAACGTCGTCGAACCGGTCGATGATCAACCCCGGCAGGCCGTCGCCTTCGGAATGAACCATGCGGTAAAACGGCGAATTGACCAGCGCGTCGCGCAGCGTGACGCACCGGCGGAATTTTTTGGCAAAGAAAGCGGCGTCGATCGCGGTTTGCGGATCGGCCGCCATTTTGCGGAACGAAATCAGCGAATGGGGATTGAACGAACCGACTCCGATAAACGTGTCGGTCGCGTCATGCAGGCGAACCAACGTCCCCGCGGGGATGTTTTTGGTTTCGGCGGTCATGTCGATTTCGTTCGAGAAAACCCACGGACTGCCGGATTTCGCGCGTTTGGCGCACCCTTGTTTCATTTTGACGACGGGATAATTTGTATTTTTCATGGCGTTTGTGTTCAACCTCTTTTAAACTGCATGAAAACGTTTTTAACACGACAGGGGCGCAAATGCCAAAAAAAGAAATAACTTTTTCCGCCGGCGACGTTCTGTTCAAACAGGGCGATCCGTGCACATCGGTTTACACGATCGTTTCCGGCAAGGCGGAGCTGTTCTATGAAATTAACGGCAGGGCGCGCGTTTTGGGGCGCAAGGGCGAAGACGACCTGTTGGGCGCGAACAGCGTGTTGGAGGGGGCTTACGACACGGCGGCGCGGGCGGTGACGGACCTGACCGTCACCGTGCAAACCGCGGACGAATACATCGAACGGCTGCAGCGGTCGGGCGAGCTGTCGCCGTCGGCCGGCGCGCCCGCCAAAGTGTCCGCGTCTTTTGACGACGGCGATGACGACGACTTTTCGTTCAGTTTCGGCGATGACGAAGAGGAGGAGGAAAAGCCCGTGCGCAGGTCGGGGCGTTCGCCGCGTTCCGTTGCCCCGCGCCGCGGCCGGTCAACGGCGGTGACGCGGACGGACCGGCCGGATGAAGAGGATAAAGCCGCGGCGGTTAAGGAAAAATCGTCCGCTTTGGTTCATGTGGAAAAACCGAAATCGGCCGTAGCTTCCGTTGTTTTAAAGCCGGTCGTTTTACCGGCTGAGATAAAAAAATCGCCGATCCGCGAATGGCTGCGCGAGGGGACGGACGAAACCCCGTCGTTTGGCGCGGTCGTTTTGCTGGCCAGTATCGCGGGCGACGACGACGGATCCGTGCGCGACGACATTTTCCGCACTTTGCGCCAAATTCCGAATATGCAAGTCACGGTCGTTGACAAGGCTGTTGCCGATTCCGACGCCCGCCGCGGGGCGATGCAGGTGCGCGCGTGGTTGGAACAGCATACGGCGGACGCGGGGCTGTACGCCGTTTTGGACAACGCGGGGCGGGTGTTGGAGTTTCACACGGTGCGGCCGGTTTCCGGCAATGAAAGCGCGCAGTTTTCCGCCGGAACGCGCTTTTTCCTGCCCGTGCGGATGAGCGACGAGCAAAAAACGATGCTGAAAATATTCACGGTGTGCGCGCTGACGCCGACGCGGTTGGAACACGAACAGCTGCTGCGGCTGTTCGTGCCGTCCCTGATCGGCGAAGTCGCCGCTTACGCGTCAAAGCCGATGGTCGGTTTGACGCCGGAGGAACAGGCCGTCGATTTGACGGCGTTCGCGAACGTCCTGTCGTGGCTCAGCTTTGTGACACCCGAGGAAAATCGTCAAAATCAGGCCGCCGCACTGTACGAACAGGCGTTGACCCTGCTGCCGGCGCACGCGCCCGAATATGTGTTCGTCAACCGTCAGGTCGGGTTGCTGCGCCAGTTGGAGGGCGAACGCCGCGACAGCGTCGAAGCCTTTAAAGTCGCCGAGGAAACGTTCCGCAAAGGGTTGTCGGCGGTTTCGGAAAAATATCAGCCGGACGCTTTTGCCGATCTGAATTTGCGCATCGGCAACGTGCGCCAGAAAATCGCCCTGCAAACCGGCGACGGCGAGGATTTTTCCGCCGCGATGACGGCGTACCGCGACGCGTTGAAAGTGTTGAAACCGTCGGGCGATGTCGAACGATGGGCGGACACGGTCAACGGGTTGGCGCGCACGATGCAGCTGTTTTCATCCTACAGCACGAAAACGACGCTGTTGAAAAAGGCGGTCGAACTGTATGAAAAAGAGCTGAGCGTTCTGGACAGGGACGAACATCCGATGCTGTTCGGGCGGGCGTGCAACAATCTGGCGTCGGCGCTGTTCCTGTTGTCGGACAGAGAGGGCGGCAAGCCCGATCTGCTGCGCCGCGCGGTCGAAGTGTTTTCTGACGCTTTGCAAATTTACGACAAGGCGGGGGCGCGCCGGATGGCCGATGTCGCCGACAGCAACCTGAAACGCGCGGAACGGGCGTTGGCGCGCACGGAAAAGGAATTGGAAAAGAATAAAAACTGGCTGGACGACATTTTGAACGACGACGGCGAAACGGACGCAAGCGCGGACATTTCCGCCGATGAACCGCTGACCTTTGAACGCATCGCCGTGTTCGAGGAATTAGACGACGACGAATAAAAACGCCGCCGGTTCAAAACACCGCAAAACCAGAACCGTCAGCGTCCCTAAAAACAGCGACGCGCCATAGGGGCCTTCGCGATTTTTGTGCGCGGCCGCAATCAGGATGAAAAACACGACGGACGCCAAAACGGCGACGGCCAGTCCCGCGACGCCCAGCCACGCCCCCAGCGCGGTCATCATTTTAAAATCTCCGCCGCCCAGCGACCGCGGCAAAAACGGCGTCATGATCGCGGCCGTGACGGTCGGCAGGGCAAACCCGAACACCGCGCCCGCCGCGGATTCGCCGGCGGTGACGATGCCGCAAAAATTGGCGGCGGCGAAAAATCCGGCGATCAGCAAAGGAACGGTCAGCACGTCGGGCAACAGGTGCAGCCTTTCGTCAACACAGGCCATCAGCGCGCCCAGCCACAGCAAAACCAGCAAAGCCAACGGGTATCCCGCCGCGAACAGGAAATACAAAAACGCCGCGCCCGCGACGCCCCACAACGCCCCCGCGCCCAGCAGCCGCGCCCACAAACGTTTGCGCCGCGCCCTTAAAACGGGGGAGTTCGATGCGGCAAAACGGGGAATGTGGAACGACCGCACCAACGCCGTTCCCGCGTCGGCGGGCAGGAATTTTCCGAACCGGCGGGCGAAAAGGGGAACCGGAAAAAACAGGATGAACGCGACCACTTCGGCCGCCCAGAAAATCCCCGTCATGAAAAAATCCTTTTACTGTTGCTTTTTTTCAGATTAACGCAAAAAAGTGTTTCTGAAAGCATATTTCTTACGCGTATAATGAAAAAAATTTTAAAGGAGTCGGGATGACGGTTCATTTTCACAAAGCGGCTGTCGTCGGCGTCGGGCTGATCGGGTCGTCGCTGGCGCGGGTGTTGCGTGCGCATAAAATGGCGGACGAAATCACGGGCGCGGCGCGGTCGGAAAAAACGCGCGATACGGCGGTCGCTTTGGGCGTGGTCGATCGGGCTTTTGAAAATCCGGCCGATGCGGTCGCGGACGCCGACATCGTTTTCGTTTGCACGCCGGTCGGGGCGATTGCGCGAACGGTCGCGGATTTCATGCCCGCGCTGAAATCGGGGGCGATCGTGACGGATGTCGGGTCGGTCAAGGCGGAAATCGTCGCGCAAACGGCGCCGGTCGTGCGTCCCGACGTGCGCTTTGTTCCCGCCCACCCCGTCGCCGGAACGGAAAAATCGGGACCCGAAAACGGGTTCGCCGAATTGTTCGAGGGACGCTGGTGCATTCTGACGCCGACGGAAAAAACGGACGCGGCGGCCGTCGAAACGGTGCGCGCCGTTTGGGAATCGGCGGGAATGAAGGTCGAGGAAATGTCCCCCGAACGCCACGACAGGGTGATGGCGTTGATGTCGCACCTGCCGCATTTGATCGCCTATACGATCGTTGGGACGGCGGACGATATGGAAAAAGACACGGGCGCGGACGTGATCAAATACGCGGCCGGCGGTTTTCGCGACTTTACGCGCATCGCGGGATCCGACCCCGTGATGTGGCGGGACATTTTTCTGAACAACACGGACGCGGTGCTGGATTGTCTGCAGCGTTTTTGCGAAGACTTGACCGTTTTGCAAAAGGCGATCCGCCGCCATGACGGCCGCACGCTGCAAGATTGGTTCACGCGCACCCGCCGCATCCGCCGCGAAGTCATCGACGCGCGTCAGGATCAGCCCGAAAACGAAAAACTGCTGCTAAAGGACAAGAAAAAATGAAAGTCACATATCAGGGAATCATCGGCTGCTTTTCATTGATGACGTGCGAAAAATGCTTTCCGGACGCCATCCACCGCAGCTGTCTGTCGTTCAGCGACGCGATGCAGTCCGTCGTGAACGACGAAGCGGATGTCGCGGTCATTCCGGTCGAAAATTCCACCGCCGGCCGCGTGACCGAGGTTTACAGCCTGCTGCCCGAAGCGTCCCTGTCGATTATTGGGGAATACTTTCTGCCGATTCACCATTGCCTGATGATGCCGACAAAGTTCGTGCGCGGGCTGCCGCCCCAGAATTTGACCGAGGACGAATTGCTGGAATGGAAACGCGGCGCGCCGACGCAACAGGAAATCGACCGCGCCATATCCCAGATCGCCGAAGTCCGGTCGCATCCGCAGGGGTTGGCGCAATGCCAGAAATTCCTGTGGAAAAACCTGCCGAACGCCCGCCAGCGCGCGGCGTGGGACACGGCGGGGGCGGCGCGCGATCTGGCGCAGGAAATGATCCCGAACGTGGCGGTGATCGCGCCGGCCGGCGCGGCGCGCTACGGCATGACGATTTTAAAGGAAAACATCGAAGACCAGTCCGGCAACACGACGCGTTTCCTGTTTTTGCGCAAAACGCCGCTGACCGCGGACGAAATTCACGCGCACCCGATCACGACGCTGGTGTTCCGCACCCGTCACGTCGCCGGCGCGCTGGTCGAGGCGTTGAAAGTGTTTCAGGCGCACGACATCAATATGACGAAACTGGAAACCTATATGACGGGCGTCCATCATTCCGAACCCGTTTTCTATGTCGATCTGGCGATGAACCGGTTTGACGAAAAAGGCAAAAAAACGCTGGAAGAGCTGCGCGCCGTCACGTTGAGCGTGGACGTTCTGGGGACTTACGACGCCTGTCCCGCGCGTTCCGAAACGTTCGGTTTTCCCGAAGCATGATTGATTTTGATTTGAAAGGTAAAATGATGAACAATTTGTACGATTTGCATTCCCGCGTGCCGACTTTCCCCGATTTTCCGAAAAAAGGCGTCAATTTTTACGACATCACGGGATTGTTCAGAGATGCCGAGGTTTTCGCCCTGACCGTGCGCAATATGACGAATTTGATCGCGCAATACCGCCCCGACAGGTTGTTTGCGATTGATTCCAAAGGGTTCATTTTCGCCGCGCCCGTCGCCGCGAATCTGGGGATCGGGCTGTCGTTGCTGCGCAAAGCGTCGAAGCTGCCCGGAACGGTCGTGCGTCATTCCTACGCGTTGGAATACGGGACGGATGAAATGGAATGCCGCGTGTCGGATTTCGATGCGGCGGAACGTTTGGTCGTCGTGGACGACGTGCTGGCCACCGGCGGCACGCTGGCCGCGGGCGTCACTTTGCTGCGTCAGGTCGGCGGCAATGTCGTCGGCGCGGTCGCGGCGTTGGAAATCGGCAATTTGAAAGGGCGCGAAAAAATCGACGCGCCGTTTTCGGCGATGCTGTACTATCCCGAATGATCAGTTCGCGGACAAAACGCCGTGCAGGGGGCTTTGCACGGTTTGCGCCTTTTGCGCGATGATGTCGCCCAGCATGGTGACGTACCGCGCGCCCGCCACCGTGCGGTACAGGTTGACGCTGCGGCGGTCGGATTCGTCCGTCTGCCGCTTGATCAGCCCCAAAACGCTCAATTTGTCGATCGCGCGCGTCACCGCCGGTTTCGATATGTTCAATTCCGCCGACAAAGCGCGCACCGTATGCGGTTCGGGCGTCAGGTAAACGTTCAGCAAAATGGCCGTCTGGCGGGTGGTCAGGTCGTTTTCCGCGTCATTGCGCCGCACGATTTCGTGCAGGGTTTGACGCCATAACTCCAATCCGGTGAAATTGTCCAAACTCATACCTATTATTTCCCCGCGACGGTTAATCCGGCCAGCCTGACCGTCGGCGCGTTGATCGCGTGCCGACCGTCCAAATCGTTCGCGGCCGCCATGTTCCGGAACATGGATTTCAGGTTGCCGGCGATCGTGATTTCGCTGACGGGAATGGTGATTTCCCCGTTTTCGATCAAAAATCCGGACGCGCCGCGGCTGTAATCGCCGGTGATCAGGTCAACGCCCTGACCGAACAGCTGCGTCAGGTACAATCCGCGTTTGATGTCGCCGATCAGTTCCGCGGGCGACAAGGTTCCGCCGGTTAAAAACAGGTTGGACGCCGACGGATGCGGGTTCGCGCCCAATCCGCGCGCGGCGTGGCCGTTCGGTTCCAGCCCCAGTTTTCGCGCCGATCGCAGATCCAGCAGCCACGCGGACAAAACGCCCTTGTCCGCCAAAGCGCACGGGGCGCAGGGCAATCCTTCGGCGTCGCAGGGACGGGAGGCCGCCCCCCGTTTTTTCAGCGGATCTTCCAAAATGCTTAAGGTTTCGGGCAGCACTTGACGCCCCATTTCATCCTTTAAAAACGACGTGCCGCGGGCGATGCCGGTGCCGTTGACCGCGCCCGCGAACGTGCCGACCAGCCCGCGCGCCAAACGCGGTTCAAACACGACATCCATGACGCCGGAATCAATTTTTGTCGGGTTCAGCCGCTTGACCGCGCGTTCCCCCGCGTTGCGGCCGATTTTGGCGGCGTCCTCCAGATCGGAAAAATAAACGGCGGAGGAGTAGTCGTAATCGGTTTCCTTGTTTCCGTCGGCGTCCGCCGCGATGACGGACACGGAAACAAAGGCGGAGGAACGGTCGTATTCGCGGGAAAATCCGGTCGTCGAAACGGAAACGATGTGCGATTTTTCAAATCCCGCGGACGCGCCGTCGGACAGGGCGACGCCTTTGACGGACAGGGCGGCGTCTTCGGTTTTCAACGCCAGTTCCAACAGTTCCGCCGTCGATTTTTCGGCCGGATCGAACAGGTCGAGGTCGGGCGTGTTCGCGGCCTGAACCGCTGGGTCGGCTAATCCGCAATACGGGTCTTCGGGAACGGTTTTCGCCATTTGAATGGCGCGTTCGGCCAATTCCGCCAGCGTGTCCCGATCCAAAACGCACGAGGACACGACCGCGGGGCGTTTGCCGCAAAACACGCGCAGGTCAACGCCGGACGTTTCCGCGTATTCCAGATTTTCCGTTTTTTGCGCGCGGCATTCGGCCGAAGCGGACAAACTGCGCACGCCGCAAGATTCCGCGGCGTCGGCGCCCGATTTGCGGGCGTGTTCCGTCAAAAAGGCGACGGCGTCGGACAGGGACAGGATTTCAGTCATGCTTTATCTCTTTTGTTCGATATGCGGATAAAAAACGGTGCGTTCCAGCACTTCGGCGTTTTTGGGCAGGATGAAAAGCCTGCCGTTCGGCCGGTTGGCGCGCGTGTCGAAACCGGCCAGCACGAAATCGTTTTTGCGCGCGGAAACCAGAACAAACGTTTCGCCGCCGACGGTCGTCACGTTTTGTCCGGCCGTTTTCGCCGTGGCGATGCCGCCGTAAAACGCCGTCACGATCAGGATCAGGATGAACGCAGCCGTCGTGAACATATGCGCCAGCGAACTTTTTCCCGCTTTGAAATGGACGCACAGGACGCAAACGTACAGGAAAACGATATACAGGCATTCCGTCAGAAAACGTCCCGTTTTAATCGCGTGAACCGCGACGGCGCAAATATACGCCGTGAACGCCAGCGTCGCCAGCAGGGAAAAGAAATAGCTGATCTTTTGTGACCGGCTGAGGATGCCTTTGGCGGAATTTTCGCCGCCCAGCGTTTTTTGCAACGCCATGCCGGCCAGCACCGCCAGAAACAGGACACAGGCGATCCCGCACGCGACGCCCGTCGGAAATTCCATCAAAAACAGGGGGATTTTGTATTCGACAAAGCGTCCGGCCTTTATAGCGACGGACAAAACGCACGCCAGACAGACGCCGAAAACGAAAACCAGAAAGGCGACGACGGCGAACGGTGTTTTTTCCGCGGCGCGTTCCGCGCGGTCGTCCGTTGTTTTCCGGTCTGAAAACAAAGCCATGATCCCTCCTTGTCCTGTTTTTCCCGACTCGGCCATTTTACACCGGAAACCGTTTCGCTTCAGTTAATTTTTAGGCGATGCCGGACGGGACGCCGCCGCCGGCCGTTATGTTTTTGACTTTGGCGCGGGAAAATGGGATAATATATCATTGCGGCAATGAAAGGGCGGTTTGATGGTAAACGATAACGGCGCGGACGAATCGGTATCCCTGACGGCACAAGAGTTGGATCGCCTGTTCAACATAGGCATCGCGCTTTCGGCCGAACAGGATATGGACGTGTTGCTGGAAAGCATCCTGACGACGGCGAAGGAATTTTGCAACGCCGAGGGCGGAACGCTGTACCTGATGGACGCGGCGCGCAACCAGCTGGTTTTTTCCATTTTGCAAAACGACAAGCTGGGGACAAAAATGGGCGGAACGTCCGAAAAAAAGGAAATTCCGTTTCCGCCGCTGTATTTGTACGATCCAGAAACGAACGAACCGAATTATTCCAACATTTCCACCTATGCCGCGTTGACCGAGGAAATCGTCAACGTGCCGGACGCCTATGATTCGACGCAATTCGATTTTTCCGGAACGCATAAATTCGACAAGAAATCCGGATACCGGTCGAAATCGTTTCTGACCGTTCCGCTGAAAACCAGAACGGGGCAGGTTGTCGCCGTGTTGCAACTGATCAACGCCCGCGCGCCGTCGGGGGAAACAATCAGTTTTTCAAAATCCATGCAAAGGCTGGTCGAGGCTTTGTCGTCGCACGCCGCTGTCGCGATCGACAACCAGTTGCTGGTTACGGCGCAAAAAAACGTGCTGGAGGCGTTTTTGGAAGTGATCGCCCACGCGATCGACGACAAATCGCCCTATACCGGCGCGCATTGCCAGCGCGTCCCCGTAATCGCCCGCATGATCGCGCTGGCCGCCGTGATGTCGCAGGACGGCGCGTTCAAAGATTTTGAAATGTCCGAAGACGAATGGTACGCCTTTCATTTGGCGTCGTGGCTGCACGATTGCGGCAAGGTCACAACCCCCGAATATGTTTTGGACAAGGCGACAAAGCTGGAAACCGTCAACAACCGCATTCACGAGATCCGCGCCCGATTTGAGATTCTGCGCCGCGACGCGCACATCGACTATTTGAAAAAAAGGCTGGCGGGGACGGAACCGAAAGATCAATTATTGGCGCAGTTTAACGACCGCGTCCGGAAATTGGAGGACGACTTCGCCTTTCTGGCCGCGTCGAACGTCGGGACGGAACCGTTGAACGACGAACAGGTCGCCCGCGTTCGCGAAATCGCCAAGCAGACCTACCACCGCTATTTTGACAAGACGCTGGGGCTGTCGTGGGACGAAACGGAGCGCATCAAGGACAATATGCCGCCGAAAACCAATCCGGCCGAACCGTTGCTGGAGGATCGCCCCGACCACATTTTCGGCGGGTACAACCGCGGCGAAATCCACAACCTGTCGATCGCGCGCGGCACGCTGACGCCCGAAGAGGCCAAGAAAATCAACAGCCACGTTGAAAAAACCATTGAAATGCTGAAAGCCATTCCGTTCCCGTCGCACATCAAAAACGTCGTCGAATACGCGGGCGGGCATCACGAACGCATGGACGGCAAAGGATTTCCGAATCACCTGACGCGGTTTGAAATGTCGGTTCCCGCGCGTATTCTGGGCGTCGCCGATGTGTTCGAGGCTCTGTCGTCCAGTGACAGGCCGTACAAAAAACCGAAAAAGCTGTCCGAAATCGTCGCGATCATGTCGGGAATGGCCAAAGGCGGCCACATCGACCCCGATTTGTTCAATTTGTTCTTGACGGCGGGGGTTTATCGGGAATATGCGGAACAATACATGAAAGAAAGCCAGATCGACGACGTTGACATTCAACAATATCTGGCCGCGACCGGAACACCCGCGGAGGAATGATGCAGATCCGTCTTTTTATCGACCAGCCCTTGAACGTCGGGCGGACGGTCGCTTTGCCCGAAAACCAGATCCACTACCTGCGCAACGTCCTGCGCGTTCAAACGGGGGCGGAGCTGTTCGTTTTCAACGGCCGCGACGGCGAATTCGCGGCGGTGCTGTCGTCTTTGGGCAAAAGGGACGCCGAAATCCAGATTTGCCGCCAACTGCGCGGCCAACCCGAACGGCGCGACGTGCGGCTGTATTTTTCTCCGCTGAAACGCGACTGCACGGAGCTGGTGGTGGAAAAGGCGACGGAGCTGGGGGCGACGACGATCGTTCCCGTCATCACGCAATACACCGCGATGAAACGCGTCAATACGGAACGTCTGCGCGCCGTGGCGTTGGAGGCGTGCGAACAATGCCGCCGTCTGGACGTGCCGGAAATCGGCGATCCGGTGACGTTGCCGGAACTGTTGGCGGCGCAGGACGAAACGAAACCTCTGTTGATCCATCTGGACGAAACGGGGCGGGGGAAAAAGGCCGCGGAGTTGTTCGCGGAATTGGACGGCGCGGCTTTTCTGACAGGGCCGGAAGGCGGGTTTTCCGACGCCGAACGGTCGATGATCGCCAAAACGCCCCATACGGCGGGGTTGGATCTGGGCGAAAGGATTTTACGCGCCGAAACGGCTTCGATCGCCGCTTTGGCTTTGTTTATGTGCCGGTAATTTTAGGATGAGAGAAATGAAACACGAATGCCATTGTCACGAACACCATGAACACGACGGCCGCGAATGCCATTGTCACGGGCATCACGACCATCACGGCGGCGAATGTAGCTGTCATGACCGCGAAGATTATTCGGCGGTGGAGGAAATGTTCGGATTGAACGATTCCGTTCCCGAAGACGCGCTGTCCCTGTTGCAACTGGAAATGAACGAATGCGACGATCTGGCGGAACTGCTGGGCGTCGGACGCGATCCGGACGTGGACGACATTTTGCAGGAAGCGATCGGCGATTTGTCGGAAAAAAAGAAAAAGACGCTGATGAATCTGGCGATCATTCTGCACGATTACCTGCCGGATTAAGGCGGATTTTCACAAATGAAACAAAAGGCGGAATCCTGTTTCCGCCTTTTTCTATTTCAGCCGTTCGCGCAGGGATTCGATCGCCGCGCGCGCCAACAGGTCGCACCGTTCGTTTTCGGGGTGGCCGGCGTGGCCTTTCACCCAATGCCAATGCAACGTGTGCTGTTTATTTAAATGGTAGATTTCCTGCCACAGATCGCTGTTTTTTACGGGCTTTTTATCCGCCGTGCGCCAGCTGTTGGCGACCCACCCGCGCAACCATTCGGTCGCGCCTTTCATCACATACTGGCTGTCCGTGTAAATATCGGCTTCGCACGCCGTTTTCAACATTTTCAGCGCGTTGATCACCGCTTTCAATTCCATGCGGTTGTTCGTGGTGGCCTCTTCGCCGCCGTTGATTTCCTTTTCGACATCCTTATAGCGCAAAACGGCCGCCCAACCGCCCAATCCGGGGTTGCCGCTGCACGCGCCGTCCGTAAAAATTTCAATCCGTTTCATGGCCGCTAATCTGGCACGTTTGAACACGAATGTCGAGAAGATAAAACAGGCGGCGCATATCGGCTTGATTTTTCGGGGCGGGGATTGATATGATTGCAAAAAAAAACGACGGACGGGGCGGACGATGGCTTTTCCTTTTTTCACTTGCGGCGGGATGTTCTATTGGATTGACCGGTACGGTTACGCCGGTTGGCGGATTCAGGAATCCATGTGGACGAAACGGTGTCGCCTGCTTGATCCGTTCAATATCCGGCGCGGCTCCGGTTCGTTTGAGCTGTGCTATGACACGATGCAGTATTATTTGCGCGCGTGGGAGGTTGCGCCCGTCCCCAAAAAGGCGGCCGTCATTATCCACGGTTTGTTCCAGCGTCCCGCGAATTATGAAAAAATGGCGCGCGTCCTGTCGAAAAACTATGAACCGATGATTTTCAGCTATCCGACCCTGCGATTCGATTTGATGAAATCGGCGCGCGCGCTGAACGTCTTTTTGGATAAAAGACAGGATGTCACGCAATTCTGTTTCGTTGTTTACGGCATGGGCGGGCTGATTTTGCGCCAAGCGATCGAAATGAATCCGCAGTGGCTGGAAAAAATCGGACGCAGCGTGTTTCTGGGCGTGCCGAACCATGGCTACGGCTGGGCGGAAAAATGGAAAAGCAAGTGGTGGTACAAGCTGTTGCTGGGCAAGGCGGGGGGAAACATCCTGCCCGCGACGGCGGAAAAGCTGTTCCCCATGCACGGTGAATTCGGCGTGATTATGGGCGGCAAGGATGACGCCAAAGGAATCCTGCCGTTGTTCAAGCAGGACAACGACGGCATCCTGACGGTCGAATCGGCCAAGCAGGACGGCGCCAAAGAGGAATATCTGGCGTTGGGCAAAACGCATTTCGCCCTGCATCGGGACGACAAGCTTTTAAATATGACGCTGAGCTTTTTGAACACGGGGCGGTTCGGCCGCGGCCAGCGCGTGCGTAAGGAACAGAACTACACCAGTTTGTGGGAAAGCTAGGCCTTCTTGCCCCGTTCCATATTCTTGGCCTCGACCCACAAATCCTCCATTTCTTCCAGCGTCGTTTGATCGAACGGCTGGTGACGTTTGGTCAGCGTTTCCTCGATATGGGAAAAGCGGCGCTCGAATTTGGCGTTGGTGCGCTTTAACGCCTTTTCCGGTTCGATTTTCAATTTTCTGGCCAGATTGACGCAGGCAAACAGCAAATCGCCCATTTCGTCTTCGCGTTCCGATTCATGATCCTTTTGCGCGATTTCGGCGCGCAGTTCGCCGCTTTCCTCGACGATCTTGTCCAACACCAGATCGGGTTTGTCCCAATCGAATCCGACGGTCGCCGCGCGCGCCTGCAGCTTGTAGGCGCGGGTCGTCGCGGGCAGAGCCTTGGCGATGCCGGACAGGACGCCGGTCTGATGGTGTTCGGCGCGTTCGGCCTTTTTGATTTTCTCCCAATCGGGCGGCGTTTTGTCCGTGCCGAAAATGTGCGGGTGGCGGCGGATCATTTTGTCGCAAATGGTGCGCACAACGTCGGAAAAGTCGAACGCGCCGCGTTCCTGCGCGATGCGGCAGTAAAAAACGATGTGCAGTAGCAAATCGCCCAGCTCTTCGCGCAAAGCGTCCATGTCGTCGTTCTGCGCGGCGTCGTAAACCTCGTAGGCTTCCTCCAACGTGTAATCGGAAATGCTTTGGGCGGTCTGCACCTTGTCCCATTCGCATCCGTTTTCGGGATTGCGCAGACGCACCATGATGTTCAGCAATTCGTCAACGGAAGTCTTTTCCTTTTCAGCCATTCGATCCATACTCCTGTCAGATGTCCGCCGTCACTGTATATATAAAGTGACGGTGCCGCTGGCAACAGTTTTTAACGGGCGACTCAGGTTCTTTTGTCTATTTTGCGGACGTTCACGGGATTTTATTGCGCATTTTCGGAAAAAGGCGGGGCGGAAAGCGGGCGCGCGGCGGCGGGCGGGACGGTTTTTGAAAGTAAGCAACGCATTGAAAAATATTGATTTTTGTGCCTTTTACGGTCAGGTGTTCAAAAAAAATGCATTTCTGGACAAAATGTGCTTGAAAAAAGCGGGAAGCTCCGCTATAAAAAATGTAAATGAAGTTTTTGTAGAAGTGAGGTTCTAAATGAGCGAAAAGAAACCCGTCAATTTGATCGTCAGCGACATCGACAACACGATCTCCGACTATTTCAACAACTGGGGTTTGGCTTGGGACAAGGGTATCGGCGAACTGGCCGCCAGCCGCGGCATGGAAAAAGACGCCCTGTACGCGGACATTCGCGAAAACGCGGACGGTTACGCCCGTTTCCATAACTTCCACGACCTGTTGAAGGAAACGCCGTCCCTGAGTTTGGAAGGAAAATCGCCCGAAGAACGCAAACGTTTGGAAAAATCCGACGCGCAGATCTGCCATAACGTCGCCAAACAGTACCACGAAGGCAACAAACTGTACGAAGGCGTCATCGCCACGGTTCGCAAAGCCAAAGCCGCCGGCGCCCAGTTCGTTCTCTACACGGATTCGCCCGCTTCCGGCGCTATCGCCCGTATGGCCGACATGAACTTCCCGATTGATCTGGTTGACGGATTGGTCTGCCGCGCCGACGGAACGACCGAAATGGTTGACGGCAAAGTCCAGTTCAAGAAAGCCCCTCTGCAGGTGACGGGCGGCCGTTACGACGGTTACCGCGATCAGCTGGTTGCGAAGCTGGGCGACAAGCTGGTTATGAACGCCGGCGACGTTTGGAAACCCAATATGGACGTGATGCAGTCGATCATGGATCGTCACGGCGCCAAGGCCGAAGAAACCGTCATGGTCGGCGACAACATCAAATCCGACGGCGGTGCCGTCCGCTTGGGTTGCCACTTCGCTTGGCAGAAGGAAGGTTCCGAAGTCTGCGCCGAAGCGCAAACCATGTATTCCAAGATCAACGAAATGTCCGATTACAAGGTCGGTTCAAAAGCGCACTTGGAAACGTTGGCGAAAATGTCCGCCGCCGATCCGAAGCTGGGTCAGCAGTACAAGGATAAAATGGTCACGTTGGAAGGCGGGTTCAAGGATTTGAACAAATACTTCCGCTTCCAGTCCGCGGAAAAATCCAAAGACCAGTCCAAAGCGATGGCCATGGCTTCCGCCCTGCGCGCCAAACAGGCCGGCCGCTGAGCAGGTTAGATACCGATAAAAAGCACCGTTTCGCGACGGTGCTTTTTTGTTGCCGGAAATATATGATTTTAATGAAAAAACGGGCTTTTTCCGGCGATTTTTTTTCTTAACGGACGCTTGACAGACGCGCCGGAAACTTGCAATCTATATAAAAAGTATCAGTTCGTTTGATGAAAGGAATCAGCTTTGTCTAACCAATATACGGAAGAAAACCTTATCCGTGCCGCGTCGTTCCTGCCGTCCCCGCAAGACAGGGAACGGGAAAAGGCCGAATTGTCGGCGTCCGCCGATCCGCTGTCGGCATTGCTGTATTCCGACGACCGTGAAACCGTTTTGTACGGCATTTTCGGGGATTTGCCCGATTACGACAATCCCGACATGGAAACCCTGTGGGACGAAGTGCTGGATTCCGATCCCGAGGATGTTTACGAATACTGTTTCAGAAAAGGGGTCGATCTGTTTCAGGACGACGGAAAGCCCGTTGCCGGATGGCGCGACATCGCCGTGATGTTGAAAGCCATTGAAAAAGGCATTTTGCAATTAGCTTGATAAAAAGGAACGGACGATGCCCGACCAGTCCGCCGCCAAAGACGGCAAAAAAACAACGCTGATGGCGCGTTTGCGCAATTATTTCCTGACGGGGCTGCTGGTGACGGCGCCGCCCGCTTTGACGATATATCTGGCCGTGCTGTTCGTCAATTTCGTAGATACGCGCGTGCGGCATTTGATTCCGGATGAATACAATCCCGAACAGTACCTGCCGTTCGCCATCCCCGGATTGGGGGTCGTGACGGTGATCTTCGTCCTGATCGTTCTGGGCGCGTTCACGACGGGATATCTGGGGCGTTTATTGGTGCGCGTTTGGGAACGGATGTGGGAGAAAATGCCCTTTGTTTCCGGCATTTATTCAACGTTCAAACAGCTGTTTGAAACGGTTTTTTCCCAAAAATCGAACGCGTTTCGCCAGGTCGTTATGGTTGAGTTTCCTCGAAAAGGCGCGTGGACGGTGGCGTTTGTGACCTCTGACGTGCCTGACGATCTGGCGTCCGCCCTGAACGACGACGATTTGATTTCCGTTTATGTGCCGACCACGCCGAACCCGACGTCCGGATATTGGAGCCTGTATCGCAAAAGCGAAGTCGTGCCGTTGAACATTTCCGTCGAAGACGGCTTGAAAATGGTGATTTCTTTGGGTATTGTCGCTAAAAAGAAAAACACCGACGACGATTTTTAACCAACCGAGGCTTTTATGACTTTTTTAGCTGAGCAGACGGCTCATCGCAGGACGTTTGCGATCATTTCCCACCCTGACGCCGGTAAAACGACGCTGACCGAAAAACTGTTGCTGTTCGGGGGCGCGATTCAAATGGCCGGTGCTGTCAAAGCGCGCGGGGAACAGCGCCGCGCCCGTTCCGACTGGATGAAAGTCGAACGCGAACGCGGCATTTCCGTCGCGTCGTCCGTGATGACGTACGAATACAAAAGCTGCACGTTCAATCTGCTGGACACGCCGGGGCACGAGGACTTTTCCGAAGACACCTACCGCGTTTTAACTGCGGTCGATTCCGCCGTCATGGTGATTGACGCCGCCAAAGGCATTGAAGAACGGACGCGCAAGCTGTTTGAAATCTGCCGTTTGCGCGATGTGCCGATCATCACGTTCATTAACAAAATGGATCGCGATTCCCAAGACCCGTTCGCTCTGCTGTCCGAAATCGAAGACACGCTGGCGTTGGAAGTCGCGCCGGTCACTTGGCCGATCGGGTCGGGCAGGGATTTCAAAGGGTGTTACGACCTGTTGAACGACCGGCTGGTGCTGATGGAACGCGGCGCGACCGCCGAAGCCGAGGTTTGCAACGGATTGGACGATAAAAAGCTGGACGAGCTGCTGCCCGCCGATCTGGTCGCTAAATTGCGCGAAGATGTCGAAATGGTGCGCGGCGTGTGCCCCGCTTTCGACCGGCAGGCGTATTTGGAAGGCATCCAAACACCCGTGTTTTTCGGTTCCGCCGTCAACAATTTCGGCGTGCGGGAATTGATCGACGGACTGGTCGCCTATGCGCCGTCGCCGCGGCCGCAACCCGCCGTTTCGCGCAAAATCGAACCGACGGAGGACAAGGTTACGGGGTTCGTGTTCAAAATCCAAGCGAACATGGATCCGAAACACCGCGACCGCATCGCTTTCGTGCGTCTGTGTTCGGGGCATTTCCAACGCGGAATGAAGCTGTTGCACGTGCGTAGCGGCAAATACCTGCCGATGCACAATCCGATCATGTTTTTGGCGCAGGAACGCGAATTGGCGGACGAGGCCGTTCCGGGGGACATTATCGGCCTGCCCAACCACGGCAACCTGCGCATCGGCGACGCGCTGACCGAGGGCGAACAGCTGACGTTCACGGGCATTCCGTCGTTCGCGCCCGAATTGTTGCAGAAAATCCGTTCGTCCGATCCGCTGAAAGCCAAACATTTGGGCAAGGCTTTGCAGCAAATCGCCGAAGAGGGCGGGGCGAGCGTGTTCAAGCCGACCATGGGGACGGATTGGATCGTCGGCGTCGTCGGCGCGTTGCAGTTTGACGTTTTGGCCGACCGCATCCGCACGGAATACGAAATTCCCGTCATCTTTGAACCGACCAGCCTCTATACGGCGCGGTGGGTCAAGGCGGAAACGAACGCGGATATGGAAAGCTTTGTCAACGCCAACCGCGCCGCCATGGCGACGGATCACGACGGCGAATGGGTTTTTCTGGCGCGCAACGCGTGGCATTTGAACAAAGCCAAAGAGGATTTCCCCAAAATCAAACTGTTGGAAACACGTCAGAACGCCTGATGCGAAAACCCCGTCGGCCGACGGGGTTTTTAATGGTTTAGCCGTCGTCGTTCGCCCGCGGCCGGTATCCTTTGAACAGCATTTCGACTTCGGAACCGCGCAGGGCGGGATTGCGGTCGAAATAGTCGTAGGCGGTTTTGCCGAACACGTCGCGGATGTTTTGATCGGCGCCGTTGTTCAGCAGGGTGCGGACGATGTCGGGATTTTTGGTGAACTTGACGGCGAAGAACAAAGCGGTTTCGCCGGTGTCCCGTTTGCGCGCGTTCGGATCCATGCCGCCGTTGATCAACGCGCCGATGACGGCCGGATGCGGGTTGTGCATGGCAGCCAGCATCAACGCGTCGCGCCCTTGGTCGTCAAGGGCGGCGATGTCCGCGCCGTGCTGGATCAGCGTTGAAATCAGGTATTCCTCCGCCGTTTCGTTGATGACGGCCTGCGTCAACGGCGTAAACCCCTCGGTTTCAAGGGCGTGAACCGGAACGGCCGTTGCCGCAGTCAGAAAGAGGGCAATCCAAGCTTTCATTTAAAAACACCTAACAAAAAAGCCCGTCATACGCGGGCTTTCTGTCTGTTGAACACGGCGATCAACGCATTTTCGTTTCTTTGAAAACGACGTGTTTGCGCGCTTTCGGATCGTACTTTTTCAACTGAAGCTTTTCCGTTTTCGTGCGCGGATTTTTCTTCGTCGTATAGAAGTATCCCGTTCCGGCCGTGCTTTCCAGCTTAATTTGCAATGTAGCGGGTTTTGCCATGACAAACCATTCCCTTAATAAATCAAAAACGATATCCAAAAAATACGCTGTTTTTCAGTTTAGTCAAGTGAAAAATAAGTCAAAGACCGTTCGTAGCGTTCCGGATCGGTCAGAATTTGTTTTGCGACTTCGTCTTCGACGGGGTTGTCCTTGCGCGGTTGGGGCGGGCAGGCGGCCAACGCCCGACGTTTGAACGCGTCGTCGCCCTGCCGCCACGGTTTCAGCTGGGTTTGCGACACGGGCAAGGCGTCGGCGACGTGCGACAGCGTCAATCCCGACGTGCACAGATTCGGGTAAATGCCGTACCCTTGCGGCGAATAGCCGGACGGCAGGGTGTACCGCGCCCACGTCAGGTAGATGTGCCCGCCGTCGGGCGTGTCGTTGTCGGATTGGATGACGCCTTTGCCGAACGTCGGGGTGCCGATGACGACGCCGTGACGGTATTCCTGCAAAACGCCGGCGAAAAATTCCGCGCTGGACGCCGTTTTGGAATCGACCAGCAGGGCGATCGGATAGACGGGGCGTTTGTCTTTGGCGGTCGAAGTGTATTCTTGCCGCGTGCCGTTCGCGCGCCCGTCCGTTTTGATGACGCTCAGCCCCTCGGGCAGGAACAGGTCGGCGGCCAAAACGGCCTGTTTCAGCAATCCGCCCGTGTTGCCGCGCAGGTCGATGATCAAACCGGCCGCGCCCAGCTTTTCCGCCTTTTCCAGCGTGACGCGCAGACCGGAAACGGTTTTTTGCGAAAACGCGGCGATCCGGATGGTCATCAGCCGGCTTTTTTCATCAAACAGGTATGTGACCGGCGACGCGGCGATCCGGTCGCGTTTCAACGCGCGCGACAACGGCTTTCCGTCGCGGCGCAGGGTCAGAAAAGCCTCCGTTCCCTCTTCGCCGCGCAGTTGGTTTAAAACCTCGACGCGGGACAGGTCGGCGATGTTGCGGCCGTTGATCGCGGAAATCCGGTCGCCGACTGTCAGGTCGGAACGCGCCGCCGGTGTGTCCGGCAGGATTTCCGTGATTTCCAGATATTTTCCGATCCGGCGGTAATTGATGCCGATGCCCGCCGGATTTTTCAGCGCGACGGGGTCGGCGGGATCCGCGCCGGTGTAATGGGAATAGGAATCGATTTTGCCCAGCGCGGCGTTCAGGAAAATGTTGAAAAACTCCTCCGCGTCTGCTTTTTGCGCTTTGCCGGAATAGGGGCGCGCCGCGACCGCCGCCGCCAAAGTCAGGCGCGACCAATCGGCGCAATCGTCGTCCGCGGGGGCGGTGAAGCTTTTTAAAACGCGGCCGTCCGCCAAAATCAAAACGCGTTTCCCGTCCTTGACAACGTTGATTTTCCCGTCGATCGACGACAGGCTTTTGACACTTTCAAACGCCAGATCGCTGGCATTGACGGGGATCAGCGATTTTTCCGTGATCAATTCGCAGGCGGCGTTCAGCGTATCAAACATCCGCGAAACGGGCAGACGGGTGTCGCCCAAAACCGTTTCCCACCACACGGGGGCGGGATGCTGTTCGCCGGCAACCGCCGGAACAGCCGCCGTCAGGCACAATAACAAAGCGGGCAGACGGCGGATCATGTCATTTCCTTTTGCGTTTGCGGGCGTCCGGACGCCGTGCTTTCTTTTTCCCGCGCGTCTTGGCGGTTTTCGGGGGCAGGGGGCGTTTCGGCCGCTTTTCCCCCGATCCGATGATGTGGAACAGCAATCCGCCCGTGACCGGCGACGCTTCGGCCAAAGTCATCATGACGTGTTCGCCCAGTTCAAACACGGCGCCGGTGGACGAACCGTACAGGCGGTGGCGTTCCTCGTCATGGACGTAATAATCGTTCGGCAGGGTGGAAATCGGGATCAACCCGTCCGCGCCGATGTCGTCCACGGTGACGAACAGGCCGAACCGGCTGACGCCGTTGACGACGCCGCCGAACCGTTCGCCGATCCGGTCTTTCAGGTACGCGGACAGATAGCGGTCTTCCGCATCGCGTTCGGCCGCGGCGGCGCGTCGTTCCGTCGCTGAAATGTGATCGCCCACGTCAACCATGTCGCACGTGATGTCGCCGTCTTCGTCAATCAATCCGTCGTTCCCCAACCTCAGGGCGGAAATCAATCCGCGATGAACCAGCAAATCGGCATATCGGCGAATCGGGGACGTGAAATGCGCGTATTTTTCCAACGCCAATCCAAAATGACCGAGGTTTTCTGGGCTGTAACGCGCTTGGCTTTGCGACCGCAGGATCAATTCGTTGATCATACCCGCGCGCGGGGTGCCGCGCACCTTGTCCAAAATCGTGTTGATGTCGTCGTTGCGCAGCTTGCCCAGTTTGCCCGCTTTGATTCCCAACGTTCCCAAAAAGGTTTGCAGGGCGGCGGCTTTTTCCGCGCTGGGCGGTTCGTGGACGCGGTACATGGCGGGAACGCCCTTTTCCTCCAACGTTTCGGCGGCGGCGACGTTGGCCAGAATCATAAATTCTTCAACCGTTTTGTGGCTGTCCAGCCGTTCGCGCGGAGTGATGGACGCGACCTGTCCGTCCTTGTCCAGCTTGATTTCGCGTTCAATCACGTCCAGATCCAGCGCGCCGCGCTTTTCCCGCGCCGCGTTCAAAACCAGAAACGCGCCGCGCAAATCCATAATATGACGGCGCAGATCATCGTTCATTTCGGGCATTTTGCCGTCGTAAACGTTTTGAACCTCGTGATAATTCAGACGGGCGGCGGAACGCATCATCGCGCGCACGAATTTTTTTGAGATCAGCTTGCCGTGCTTGTCAATCCGCATATCGGCCGCGATGCAGGGGCGGTCTTTGGCGGGCTGCAGGGAACACAGATCGGTGGACAGCTTTTCCGGCAGCATCGGTACGCACCGGTCGGGGAAATAGACCGAGTTGCCGCGTTCGCGCGCGCAATCGTCCAGCGGCGTTCCGGGGCGCACGAAATACGCCACGTCGGCGATGGCGACGATGATGTGCCAACCGTCTTTGTTGTCTTTGCCGTCGTCCGGTTCGGCGAACACGGCGTCGTCGAAATCGCGCGCGTCTTCGCCGTCGATGGTGACAAGGGGAACGTCGCGCAGGTCGGTGCGGCGTTTCATATCGGGCAGCTTCGCCTTTTCCGCCTGTTTCAACGCTTCGGGCGAAAAATCCGTCGGTATGGCGTGCAGACGCAACGCGATCATGCTGGCGGCGCGGGGGGCGTCGGCGCGGCCGACAACCTCGACAATACGGGCGCGGCGCGTTGTGGCGCCGAACGTGGAATCCAACACTTCGGCGACGACGACATCGCCGTTTTTGGCTTTGCCCGCATGATCGGAATCGACGATGTAGTTTTGGTGCAAACGGCGGTCAACGGACAGGATGCGCCCGCCTTTGCCGGATGTCGTGTCGAACACGCCGACGATGCGTTCGGGTTTGATCGACAAACGGCGGACGACCGCGCCGTGAAAGAATTTCTTTCCTTTCGGCGTCAGCTTCAACAGCACCAGATCGCCCTCGGCCGGCGGCGGGCGCAAACGCCCCAAATCGGTGATCAGAATTTGCGGTTTCGGCGTCGGTTTGTCCCAATTCAACGGGCGCGCGACCAATTCGCCGTTGGAATCCGATCCCGTGATTTCGCATTGGCAGTATTCGGGCAGACCGTCGGCCGGAACCAGCTTTTTGCCGGCCAGCGCTTCGATCTTTCCGGACGATTTCAAATCTTTGAGCATCCCTTTCAGCTTCGCCCTGTCGTCGCCTTTGACGTGAAAGGCGCGGACGATTTCGCGTTTGCCGGCACCGGCGTTTTCATTCAAAAACGCGATCAGGTCGTCCATGGCGGGCAGGGGGGCTTTGGATTTGCTCATTCTTTTTTCGCCTTGGTTGTTTTCTTGGCGGCGGTTTTCTTTGTCGCCGTCTTTTTGGCAGCGGCCGCCTTTTTCGGGGCGGCTTTGGGTTTCTTTTCAGCTTTCGCCGCCAACAGGGCGACGGCTTCCTCCATCGTCGGCAAACGGTTTTCGTCGCGGATCGCCTTGGGGATCGACGCGATGACGGAACCGTGCTTGATATAGGGGCCGAACCGGCCGGAACTGGCCACGACGGGCTTGCCGTCGGCGGGGTGTAAACCGATTTCCTGCGGCGGAGTCTTTTCCTTGACGTTCGCCAGCAATTCCAACGCGCGGGGCAATTCGATCGTCAGGACGTTGTCCGCGGCCGTCAGTGATTTGAACGTCGAACCGATTTTCAGATAAGGGCCGAACCGCCCGATTCCCGCTTGGATTTCCTGCCCGTTGTCGGGATTGACGCCCAACGTGCGCGGCAGGGCGAGCAATGCGACCGCCTGTTCCAACGTCACGTCGGCGGGGTTCATGTTGCGGGGCAGCGACGTGCGCTTCGCCGTCGATTTTTCCTTCTTTTCCCCCTTGGCGGCCTTGGGCGCGTCCTTGCCCTGCTGGACGTACCAGCCGTAGGGGCCTTTGCGCAAAACGACATTTTCGCCGTCATGCGTTCCCAATTCGCGCACGTCGGATTCTTCGGCGGCCGTTTCTTCGGTCGTCTGCGCGCCGAACGGGCGGGTATAGCGACATTCCGGATAGTTGGAACACCCGATGAACGCGCCGAATTTCCCGATTTTCAGGCTCAGCCGCCCGCCTTTGGTCGCGCCGCATTCGGGGCAGACGCGGTCGGCGGGATCGGGGAACAGGTGTTCGGACAGGCTTTCCTCCAACCGGTTCAAAACGTCCGTGATCGTCAACGGTTCGACGCTTTTGACCGTCGTGTCGAACTGCGCCCAGAAATCGCGCAGCAACGCTTTCCAATCCAGTTTGTCGGCGGACACGTCGTCCAGCGCGTTTTCCAGATCGGCGGTGAAGTCGTACTGGACGTATTTGTTGAAAAAGTTTTCCATGAACGCCGTCACGATGCGGCCGCGGTCTTCGGGAATGAAACGGCGTTTTTCCAAACGGACGTAGTTGCGTTCCTGCAAAACGGACAGGATCGACGCGTAGGTGGACGGCCGGCCGATGCCCAGTTCCTCCAGCTTTTTAACCAGACTGGCTTCGGAATAGCGGGGCGGTGGCTGGGTGAAATGCTGTTCGGGGCGGACGGCGGCCAGATCCAGCGCTTCGCCGGTTTTCATGGCGGGCAGGATTGCGCCGTTTTCTTCGTCCCCGTCGTCCAAATCCTCGTGATACACGCGCAGGAAACCGTCGAAAGACACGGCCTGTCCCGTCGCGCGCAAAACGATTTTGCCGTCGCGGGACGGGCAGTCAACCGCCATTTTGTCGATTTCCGCGCTTTGCATTTGCGACGCCAGAGCGCGTTTGTAAACCAGTTCGTACAGGGCTTTCATGTCCTTGTTCAAATACCGCGCCATTTGTTCGGGGCGGCGGTGCAGGGACGTGGGGCGGATCGCTTCGTGCGCTTCTTGCGCGTTTTTGACGTTGTTTTTGTAATAGCGCGGTTTTTCGGGCAGGTATTTGTCCCCGAAATCGTCCGCGATGACCGACCGCGATTCGGCGATCGCCTCTTGCGCCATTTGGATGCCGTCGGTACGCATATAGGTGATCAGACCGACGGTTTCGCCGCCGATGTCAACGCCTTCGTACAGCTGCTGCGCCAGCTGCATGGTTTTTTTCGCGGAAAAGAACAGCTTGCGCGCGGCTTCCTGCTGCAAAGTGGATGTCGTGAACGGGGGCGCGGGGGAACGTTTGACCGTTTTGCGTTCGATTTCGCCGACATCGAAATTCGCGGATTCGATCTTTTTTTGCGCCGATTTCGCGGCGGCTTCGTCGGCCAAAGTGAACTTGCCCAGCTTTTTGCCGTCCAAAACGGACAGGTGCGCGGTGAACCGGTCGGCGCGCAAAGTGGCCAGATCGGCGTCGATCGTCCAATATTCCTGCGCCTTGAACGCTTCGATTTCGTTTTCGCGGTCGCATATCAGACGCAGGGCGACGGACTGCACGCGTCCGGCCGAACGGCTGCCCGGCAGCTTGCGCCACAAAACGGGCGAAATCGTAAAACCGACCAGATAGTCCAAAGCGCGGCGCGCCAGATACGCGTCAACCAAAGGCATATCGACTTCGCGCGGGTGTTTCATGGCGTTGGTGACGGCGGCTTTGGTGATTTCGTTGAACACGACGCGTTTTAACGTTTTGCCTTTCAGTTTGCCGCGTTTTGTCAATTCCTGCACGACGTGCCACGCGATAGCCTCCCCCTCTCTGTCAGGGTCGGTGGCGAGATAGACGGTGTCGGCCTTGGCGACGGCGGTCGCTATGGCTTTGATGTGTTTTTCGTCCTTGGGTTCGATCGCCCAATCCATGGCGAAATCCTCGTCGGGGCGCACCGATCCGTTTTTGGCGGGCAGATCGCGGATGTGACCGAAACTGGCGATGACTTCGTAGCCGTTTCCCAGATATTTGTTGATTGTTTTCGCTTTCGCGGGAGATTCGACGATAACAACGTCCATGACCGTTAGACCTTATAAAGAAGTAATGCGCATAACCTTGTTCCCCGGCAGGCGTTCGATCCGTCCCGCCAGTTCCAATTCCACCAATAAAACCGAAATCGTTCCGGCTGGCAAGCCCGTTTCGCGAATCAGGCTGTCGATTTCCACCGGCGCGCCGTCCAGCAGGGACAAAACGTCCGTCCTGTCGCGTTCGGCCGGTTCGTCGTAAACCGCGGGCGCGGCGTCGGTTTCCGGCCGCTTCGTCTTTTTTTCGGAAAAGGCGAACAGCGTGTTCGATTGCAGGTGTTCCAAAATGTCCTCGGCGCTTTCGACCAAAGGCGCGCCGTTTTTAATCAGCAGGTTCACGCCCTTCGCGCGGTCGTCCGTCGGCGTCGCGGGGACGGCGAACACGTCCTTGCCCTGTTCCAACGCTTTGTTCGCCGTGATCAGCGATCCGGAACGCAGGGCGGCTTCGATGACGACCAGCCCGATCGACAGGCCGGAAATGATGCGGTTGCGCTGGGGAAAATTCGACGGCTGCGGATTCGTGTGCAGGGGCAGTTCGGAAACAATGACGCCCTTTTGGCGAATCTCGTCGTACAGCCGGCGGTTTTGCGGCGGATAGGGAACGTCAACGCCCGTGCCCAGCACCGCCGTCGTGGACGCCGACGGATTGTCCGCGTGCAACGCCCCGTCGTGCGCCGCGCCGTCAATGCCCAACGCCATGCCCGACACCGTGCCGTATCCCGCCCGCGCCAGATCCAGCGCGATGTGGCGGGCGATGTTGCGGCCGTTGATCGACGCGTTGCGTGTGCCGACAATGGCGATTTGCGGCGTTTTCAAAAAAGCTTTGTCGCCCAGCGCCGTCAACACGGGGGGCGCGTCCGGCAGTGTTGCCAGCAATTCCGGATAGTCCGGATCGTCCAGAAAAATCATTTCCGCGCCGATTTTGGCGGCTTCCTCGAATTCCTTTTCCGCCTGCGCCGCCGAACAGATGTTCAGCGGGCGTCTGGAACCGCCTTTGCGCGCCCGTTCGGGCAGGGCGTCCAAAGCGTCGCGCGCGGATTTGAAATGCCGCATCAGGACGCGGAAAGTGACCGCCCCGACGTTTTCAGAGCGAAACAAGCGCAGACGGTCGATTTTTTCTTCGTATTTCAAAGGGTTATTCCGCCTTTTTCTTTAATTTGATCTTGCTTTCCTCGCCGTGGATCAAACGGGCGATGTTTGAACGGTGGCGGATGACCGACAGAACGGCCAGAAAGCTGTAGAACCAGACGTATTCCGGCGTCGCGAAGTAATAGGCGTAAACGGGCGCCAAGATCAGCGCGGTCAGCGCCGACAGCGAGGAATAGCGGAAAACCAGCGCCATGGCCAACCATGTCACGCACGACAGCAACCCCGCCTGCCAGCACGTCGCCAGCAGCATCCCCAGCGTCGCGGCGACGCCTTTGCCGCCTTTGAATTTCAGCCAGACCGGAAAGTTGTGTCCCAAAACGCCCGCCGTGCCGGCGATCAGCGCGGCGGTGTCGCTGGTGCCCTCTTCGGGGACGCAGTAATAGGCAATGCCGGCCGCCAAAGCCGCCTTGCCCGAATCGAACAGCAGGGTCAGCAAAGCCAAATCCTTGCGCCCCGTGCGCAAAACGTTGGTCGCGCCGATGTTGCCCGATCCGATTTTGCGGATGTCGCCCAGTCCCGCCAAACGCGTGAAAACGATGCCGAACGGGATGGAACCCAGCAGATAGCCCAAAATGCCGGACAGGATGAGAAGAGTCGTGTCGCTCATGACGGATGCTCCGATTAATCAGTTTTGGATAGAGGATATAACCTTATTGACCGCTTCTGCAACAGTTTTGAAAGAAACGTCGGGGGAAAACAGCGTTTCCGTCAGCGTTCTGCGCCACGCGGCCGCGCCGGCGCACCCTTTGAACAGGTTCAGCCAGTGTTTGGCGATCACATGGGGGCGGACGCCGTTTTCCATGTTTTTTTGCAAATAGGGCAGCATGGCGCGCACGGCGTCGGCGCGGGAAACGTCGTTCGTTTTTTCGCCGAAAACCACTCTGTCCGCGGCGGCCAGCAAATACGGATCGCCGTAGGCCGCGCGCCCGATCATCACGCCGTCAACGTGTTCCAGATGCCGCAACGCCGCGTCAAGGGACGCGATGTTGCCGTTAATGGAAACCGTTGCGTCGGGAAAGGCGGCCTTGAACCGGTAAACCAAATCGTAATTCAGCCGCGGCCGTTCCCTGTTCTGTTTCGGCGTCCACCCTTTCAACCGCGCTTTGCGGGCGTGGATGATAAATTCGCCGCATCCGGCCGCGCGCGCCGTTTCCGCGCATCGGCACAAATCGTCAAATCCGTCGGAATCCGGCGTGTCCTCCTCCAGCGCGATGCGGGTTTTCAGGGAAACGGGAACGTTTGCGTTTTCTTTCATTGCTTGCAGGCAATCGGCGATCAAAGCAGGATCGCACCGCATCGCCGCGCCGAAACATCCGGCGGAAACGCGTTCGGACGGGCAGCCCGCGTTCAGGTTCACGCCGTCGTAACGAAAGCCGCGCGCAACGCGGCAGGCTTTTCCCAATAATTCTGGATCGGATCCGCCCAGTTGCAAAATCAGCGGGTGTTCGCAATCGTCATAGGCCAGCAGCTTTTCCGCGTCGCCGAAAACGATCGCCTGCGCCGTGATCATTTCGCTGTACAGCAGGGCGCGGCGCGTCAAACGGCGCGCGAAATAACGAAAGTGCCTGTCCGTCCAATCCATCATCGGGGCGACGGACAGCCGTCCCGTGAATACGGTCATGGCAACGCCGCCAAATGATTCAGCAACATTTCCTTGAACGCGTCCTTGGCCACTTTGTGCGTGACCAGACAGTTGCGTTTGACGCCCTCTTCAAACGTGGTCATGCCGAATTTTTCGTCGTTCGCGTCGGTGTTGACCTGCACCGTGCCGTACCGGCCGGAAAACAGGGCGGGGCGGATCAGGCACCCCACGGCGCACGGGTCGTACAGGGACGTTCCCGTTTCCGGCGCGACGCCGTCCTTGTTCAAACGGGCAAGGTGTTCGGACAGGACTTTCGCCGTGCGTTCCAACAAATCGGCGCTCATCGACGCGCAACGCGTGTTCAGGTCGCGCATTTTTTCGATGTATTCCTTTTCCGCGGTCGCCTGCATACCGACTTCCATCGGGATGACGGTGACGCGTTCGGCCAAATCGAACACGATCTGCGCGGCGTGTGGGTCGGCCAGCATATTGAATTCGGCGTAAGGCGTCGAATTGCCGCGGGGGCCGTCTTCGCAAAACGCGCCGCCCATGATGATCAGTTCGCGGATTCTGGAAACGGTCTTCGGCTCTTTTAAAAAGACGGTGGCGATGTTCGTCAAAGGGCCGATCGCGACGATCGACACTTCGCGTTCGGGGGATTTCATCAACGTTTTGATGATGAAATCGACGGCGTTTTCCTCTTCCCCTTTATAAGAGGGCGTGCCGAAATCCAATCCGGCCAAACCGTCTGAACCGTGCACCCATTCGGCGTTGAACGTCGGACGTTTCAACGGGCGGTCGCATCCTTTATAGACGGGAATGTCCGTGTGCCACGCGAAATCGCACACGCGGCGCGCGTTGAATTCGGCCTTGTCAACCGTGACGTTGCCGTTGACCGCCGTGATGCCGACGATTTCCAAATCGGGGTCGGCCATGGCCATGAACAAAGCGATCGCGTCGTCGATCCCCGGATCCGTGTCGATGATGATTTTAGTTTTCGCGCCCATGGCCGCGTTCCTCCGTCAAAATGTCAAAACGTGTTGAAAATATAGGCGGCGGACGGATAAATCAATTCTTTTTGTGCCGATCAAAGGAAACGGCCGCGTTCAATCCGTCGCGGCCGTTTGCCCGTTTTATAAAATTCCGTTTTAACCGTTGTCCAAGAACGAACGCAGTTTGCGCGACCGGCTGGGGTGTTTCAGCTTGCGCAAAGCCTTCGCTTCGATCTGGCGGATGCGTTCGCGCGTGACGGAAAACTGCTGTCCGACCTCTTCCAGCGTGTGGTCGGTGTTCATGCCGATGCCGAAACGCATACGCAACACGCGTTCTTCGCGCGGGGTCAGACTGGACAGCACTGCCGTGCAGGTTTGGCGCAGATTGGTTTGGATCGCGGCGTCCAAAGGCTGGACGACGTTGCGGTCTTCGATAAAATCGCCCAAATGGCTGTCTTCCTCGTCGCCGACGGGGGTTTCCAGCGAAATCGGTTCTTTGGCGATTTTCAAAACTTTGCGGACTTTTTCCAAAGGCATGGTCAGTTTTTCGGCCAATTCTTCTGGCGTCGGTTCGCGGCCGATTTCGTGCAGCATCTGGCGGCTGGTGCGCACCAGTTTGTTGATCGTTTCGATCATATGCACCGGAATGCGGATCGTGCGCGCCTGATCGGCGATCGAACGCGTGATCGCCTGACGGATCCACCACGTCGCGTAGGTCGAAAATTTGTATCCGCGGCGATATTCAAATTTATCCACCGCTTTCATCAAACCGATGTTGCCTTCCTGAATCAGATCCAAAAACTGCAGGCCGCGGTTGGTGTATTTTTTCGCGATCGAAATCACCAGACGCAAGTTGGCTTCGATCATTTCCTTTTTCGCGCGGCTGGCTTCCTGTTCGCCCTTTTTCACCATGGAACAAACGCGGCGGTATTCAAAAATCGGCATTCCGATTTCTTCGGCCATCGCGGCGACGGCACTTTGGATTTCGGCGATTTCCTTGGCGTATTTTTCCGTAAAGGTCTTCCACGCCTTGCCGGTTGTTTTCTGAATCCAGTTGGAATCGAATTCGGATGTTTTGTACGCTTCCAGAAAATCTTCGCGCTTGATGCGGCAACTGACGGCCATGCGCAACATTTTGCCTTCCAAAGTCATCAGGCGTTTGTTGTATTCGTTCAACTGGTCAACCAGTTTTTCGATGCGCACGGGGTTCAGCTGAATCCCCTCCATCAGGGAAACCAGTTCCTGCTTGATCTTTTCAAATTTCTTTTCGGTGGCGGCGGGGACGGGTTTGGCCGATTTGACGCACGCCAGCCGCTGATCCTGAACCTTTTTCAATTTCTGGTGCAGGGAAAGAATCTGGTCGAACTGTTCCAACACCTGCGGCATCAGCGACTGTTCCATCTGCGCCAGAGAAACGGAGGGCGAATCGTCTTCGGCGGCGTCTTCGTCGTCGCCGTTTTCACCGTCGGAGGATTCTTCTTCGTCGTCGATGCCGTCGTCGAACCCTTCATCGTCCTTGTCGTCGCCGGATTCGTCGGAATCGTCGAAATCCTCGTCGTTTTCACCGTCGGCGGATTCGTTGTCCTCTTCGTCGTCGTAATCGTCGGCGTTTTCCTCTTCTTCAAAGGAATCGTCGTCCTTTTCAGGGGCGGCGGCTTTTTCGCGGGCGGCGGAGCTTTCCTCGGCCATGACGGCGGCGGACGGCATCGAAGTCGCCAGCGACAGCGCGGGGGTGTCCCCGTCTTCGTCGGAACCGTATGTGGCGTCCAGATCAATAATGTCACGCAACAGCATTTTGCCGGAAATCAAGGCGTTGTGCCAACCGCTCAACGCTTTGATCGTCAGCGCGCTTTCGCACAGGCCGCCGATCATCAAATCGCGTCCGGCCTCAATGCGTTTGGCGATGGCGATTTCGCCTTCGCGGGACAGCAGTTCAACCGCGCCCATTTCGCGCAGGTACATCCGGACGGGGTCGTCGGTGCGCGACGTTTCCACTTCGTCCAGTTTGAACCCCTCGTCCTCCGCGGCTTCGGTGGCTTCCTCCTCGGTTTCGTCGTTTTCGATCAGGTTGATCCCCATATCGGAAATCATGGCCATGACGTCTTCGATCTGTTCGGACGATTCCTTTTCGGGCGGCAGGGCGCCGTTCAATTCGTCAACGGTGATGTAACCGCGACTTTTTCCTTTGTTCAACAGCTTTTTCAACGAAGCGCTGAGCGTGTCCAGCAAAGCGTCTTCCGAGTTTTCCGCCGGATTGATGTCTTCTTCGGTCGAAGTATTCATATAAATTCGCCTTTACCTCTGTTGCAAAAAAACGCACACGAAAAACCGCCGGAAACAATCCGGTGATCTTGCACTTTTTAGTTTTTTGCCAACCGTTTGTCAACCTTTAAATAATAAGGCGACATCCGTTATGCAAGCCCCTTTTCCTCTTTCAGCAGATTTTGATACCGCTGCCACAGCTTTTCCGCCTCTTCGCCGTCGGCGTCCGCGATTTTTTCCGCCAGCCGCATCAATTCGGCGCGCAGGTTTTTGCGCCGCATTCCGGACAAAAGGGCGGTGATGCTTTCCCGCGCATCCTGCGGCAGGGGGGATTTGCGTTTCAGCATTTCGATTTCCGTCGCCAGCCGGTCGTAAACGCCGGCGCGGCCGGTGACGGACAAATGTTCCCGCAGCCGGTCGGCCGTCACGTCGGGATCGGCGGCCAGCGCGTCCAAAACGGCGGCCAGAGCTTCGTCCTGTCCGGTCAGGGGGGCTTGCCAATCGGCCAGATCCTCCAGAAAATCGGCGGCGACATCCGGATACAGCAACAAATAAGCCAGCAGCATCCGCGTGTCGTCGCGTTCGGGCGCCAGCGCGGGGTGGTTGACGGGGGCGGCCGTTTTCACGGCGCCGCGTTTGCGGTCGAAACCGGTCGGGGCGGCGTTTTTGGCTTTGTTTTTATAGGGCGACGTGATTTCCCACAACGCTGATTTGAAATCCTGCCGGTAAAATCCCTGAACCGTCGGGTCTTTGATTTTTTCCAGACACTCTTCAATATCCTTGCTCAGCCCCGCTTTGCGTTCCGGCGTGTCCAACGGCCGGTTCGCCAGCAGCATCCCCCACAGCTGTTTGAACAGCGGGCGGTACTGCGTTTTTAAAAACTCCTCCAGCGACGCCTTGCCGTGTTCCTTGATGTATTCGTCGGGGTCGAGGTCGTCGGGCAGGGTGATGAACCGCAGCGACCGTCCGGCCGTCAACAGGGGCAGAACCCTGTCCGCGGCGCGCGCGGCCGCCCGCTGTCCCGCGCCGTCGCCGTCGAAACAGCACAGCGGTTCCGGCGCGTAACGCCACAGCAGTTCGATCTGCCGTTCCGTCAACGCCGTCCCCAGCGGCGCGACCGCCCGTTCGATGCCGGCCTGCGCCATGGCAATAACGTCCATGTATCCTTCGACGACGATGATTTCCTGCGTTTTCCGCGCCTGCTGCGCCGACAGGTGCAGGGCGTAGAGGTTGTCGCCCTTTGAAAAAACGGGGGTGTCGGGCGAATTGAGGTATTTCGGTTCGCCGTCGTCCATGACGCGGCCGCCGAACGCAATGATTTTGCCCCGCCTGTCGGCGATCGGGAACATGACGCGGTTGCGGAAATAATCGTAAAGCGAACCGTCGCGTTCCGATTTCATCGCCAGTCCGGCTTCAATCAAAACGCTCGTGTCAAATCCCTCGCGCGTCAGGTGCGCTTTCAACGCGTTGCCCGACGGGGCGAAACCCAACCGGAACCGTTTGACGGTTTCGGGCGTCAACCCGCGGCGTTGCAGATAGAACAGCCCCTCGCGCCCCGCCGGTTTTTCCAGCTGTTCCTCGTAAAATTTGCAGGCGGCCTCCAACGCTTCGGACAATCCGGTTTTTTTGCGTTCCCGTTCGTATTCTTGCGGCGTCGCCTGCGGGATTTCCATGCCCGCGCGCCGCGCCAGATATTCGACGGATTCGGGAAAAGTCATTCCCAAAATCTTTTGGGCGAAATCAAAAACGCTGCCGTGCGCGCCGCATCCGAAACAGTGGTAGTATTCCTTTTCATCGCTGACGGAAAACGACGCCGTTTTTTCATGATGAAAAGGGCAGCATCCCCAAAATTCGTTCCCGCGCCGCTTCAGTTTGACGCTTTCGGCGACAAGGCTGACGATCGACGTTCGGGAACGGACTTCTTGAATAAAGGATTGGGGAAATACCGGCATTTTTTATTTGGCGGCCAAAATCGCTTTGACGATGCCGGATGCCAGGCCGAAATCCATCTGGCCGGCGAATTGTTCGCGCAAAGCTGCCATGACTTTGCCCATATCCTTCAATCCCGCCGCGCCGGTCGATTTGACGACATCTTCGACGCAGGTTTTGATTTCCTGTTCGTCCATCTGTTTGGGCAGGAACGATTGGATGATGTCGATTTCGCCCTGTTCGCTGTCCACCAGATCCTGACGGCCGCCCTTGGTGTACATGGCGATGCTGTCCTTGCGCTGTTTGATCATGGATTGCAGCAACTGTAAAATGTCGTCGTTGGAAATCAATCCGTCCTTGTTCGTGCCGCGGGACGCGATGTCGCGATCCTTTACCGCCGCCAGAATCAGGCGGATCGTCGAAATTTTGTGGCTGTCCTTTTCAATCATCGCCGTTTTCAAAGCGGCTTTCAGCTGTTCGCGCAACATGGTTATGTAACTCCTGCAATTAAACTTTTGCCATAAAACACCGTTTTTCCGTTTTTGGCAAGCTGATGTTTTTTATATCTCTTGAAGAAAAGAAACAACATCTGTATTATACGCGTCAGAAAAGAGTGCGGCTTTTCCGGCGAAACGGCCGGAAAGGTTGTTTTTTTGTTATTTGGAAAGGATGTCGGTCGAATGCAGAAAGTACCCATGACCAAAAGAGGCGCCGAACGCCTGCAAAAGGAATTGAACAACCTGAAAAACGTCGAACGCCCCGCCATTATCGCGGCGATCGCCGAGGCGCGCGAACACGGCGATTTGTCCGAAAACGCGGAATACCACGCCGCTCGCGAAAAACAGAGCTTTATCGAAGGGCGTATTCAGGAATTGGAATACGCGGTTTCCTGCGCGGAAATCATTGACACGGCCGCTTTGAAAAACGACGAAATCGTTTTCGGCGCGACCGTCGTTTTGATGAACGAAGACACCGAAGAGGAAAAAACGTACCAGATCGTCGGCAAATACGAAGCCGATCTGGATCACGGGCTGATTTCCGTCCTGTCGCCGATGGCGCGCGCGTTGATCGGCAAATCCGAAGGCGACAGCGTCGAAATCGCATCCAAATCCTATGAAATTCTGGAAGTGAAGTACGTCTGAGCATGACTGCCGAAAAAACCGAACTGACCGCCGGCGCGCTGGCGTTTTTCGCCGCTGTCGTCTGCTTTTACCTGATCGGGTCGGGCGTCGTGCGCAAACCGGCCGAAACCTATGACGTGCAGGCGCGTTTCAACCAAACCGAAGGACTGGTTGCCGGCAACGACGTCCGTTTGGCGGGCATCAAAATCGGACGGGTTGCCGATTTGCGGCTGGATGAATATTACGGCGTTGTGGCAACGCTGACCCTGCCGGCGAAAATCCGTCTGCCGGACGACAGCGGCGCCGCCGTCCAATCGACGGGGCTGATCGGGGCGAAATATGTCGAATTGACCCCCGGCGGTTCCGAAGATATGCTGACGGACGGTTCTTTCATCGAATTCACGCAGGATTCGCCGAACCTGCAAAACCTGTTGGACAAGGTCGTCGATATGGCCAAGGTCGACAGGCAAAAGCGGAAATGTCACTGATCACGCCGGAGGGGTATGATGAAAAAAAGTCCGATTGAAACGGTTTTGGGAATTCTGGTTATTCTGGTGGCTGTGTTTTTCGTTCACTTCGCCGCGAACAAAATCGACGCGCGGCCGCAGCGCGGTTACGAACTGACCGCCGAATTTTCGCGTTCCGGCGGATTGGAAAGCGGCAACGACATCCGGATCAGCGGAATCAAGGTCGGGTCGGTCACGGGATTGGATCTGACGGACGATTATACGGCCAAAGTGACGCTGAACATCCGCAACGGCGTGCGTTTGCCGGCTGATACGATGGCGGCCGTGACGACGGACGGGTTGATGGGCGGGACGTTCGTCCAGCTGACCCCCGGAAAATCGGCTACGTATTTGAAAGACGGCGACCGAATCCAAAAAACGAAAGATTTTCGATCGCTGGAGGACGTGATCAGCGAAGTGATCTTTTCAGCCACCGGAAAAGAAGATTGAACCCATGAAAAAAACATTGCCGGCTTTTGCCTTGTCGCTTTTTCTGCCTTTTGCCGCGCAGGCCGAGGACATTTCCTATACCCAAGTCGTCCTGCGCGGATTGGACAAGATCACGGGACGGTTGAGTACGATGACCGTCAACGTCGGTGAAAAAACGACGTTCGGCGCGCTGGACGTTTACGCGCGCGTCTGTTACGCCCACCCGCCCGAAGAAACGCCAGAAAACGCGGCTTTTCTGGAAATTGTCGAAAATAAAGAGGACGGACAGCTGAAACTGTTTTCGGGGTGGATGTTTTCCTCTTCGCCGGCTTTGTCCGCCATGGATCACGCCGTTTATGACGTTTGGGTGATGAAATGTCAGGGTGAACAGGCCGCGCCACCCGTTCCCGAACCGCTGGTTCTGGACAGGCCGTTGGAATACAAACCCGTCGCGCCGAAACTGAAAATCACATGGGACGAGGAAAGCCAGACCGTCACCGATCTGCCCGAATTGCAACCGGACGAGGAAAAACCGGTCGATCCGGAAAACGCCGAATCCGCCGAAACCGCCGCGCCGGAAAACGAACCGGTCGTCATCCGCGTCGAACAAAACCGGACGGACGATGAAAACGCCGAACCGCGGGAATTTAAGCTGACGCCGATTTCCGAACCGGCCGAAACGCCGACGGACGAATCCGCCGTTTCCGCCGAAACTTCGGAAGCCGCGGGGGAACGCGCCGATCAAAACGGCGATGAACCCGCCGCGCCCGTGGAAGAACCGGTCGAACAGCCGCTTGTTCAAGAACAAAACGAACCGGCGGCAAGCGAAGAAAGTGCGGCCAACGAAGAGAGAACGGCAAACGACGATGGCGCGTCGGTTGAAGAGGAAGCTTTCGACGAAGACGCGGCGGATTGATCCGCGCGGTGCAAAAACAACAACTTGAATCCCCCGTCCGGTTCGCGCCGTTCGGGGGTTCGCTTTCAAAAGAGGGAAATATGACAAACAAACGGAATTCGGCCAATTTCATATTTGTGCTGCTGGGGCTGCTGACGGCGTTCGGGCCGTTTGTGACGGATATGTATCTGCCCGCTTTGCCGGTGATGACAAAGTATTTTGACACGGACGTTTCCATGGTTCAGCTGGGGCTGACATCGTCCATGCTGGGATTGGCGCTCGGCCAGCTGTTTTTCGGCCCTTTGAGCGACCGCGTCGGGCGTCGCCGACCGCTGTTGTGGGCAATGGCCGTCTTTATCGTTTCGACGGCCGGATGCATCGCCGCGCCGGACATTCAAACCTTTGTCGCCCTGCGTTTTCTGCAAGGGGCGGCCGCGTCGGGCGGCATCGTCATTGCGCGTTCGATTGCGACGGATAAATTCAAAAGCAAAAATCTGGCTAAAGCGTTGGCGATTGTCGGGGCGATCAACGGCATGGCGCCGATCGCCGCGCCCGTCATCGGCGGCATGGTTTTGCAACCGGTCGGGTGGCAGGGGATTTTCATCATCCTGCTGGGGATCGGAATTGTGCTGGCGGTGTTCTGTCTGTTTTTTAAGGAAAGCCTGTCCACTCAGCGCCGGTCAAAAGAAAAGCTGAGCCGGTCGTTCAAGCTGTTCGCGGCGGTGCTGAGAAATAAAAAATTCGTGTGCTATATGGCCGAACTGTCGTTCGCGCTGGCGATCCTGTTTTCCTATATCGCGTCGTCGCCGTTCATCATTCAGGAACATTACGGGTTCAGCCCGCGCGCGTTCAGTTTTTTCTTTGCCGCAAACGCCGTCGCGATCGGGATCGGCGCGGGCGTTTCCGTCAAGTTCAAATCGCCGCTGTCGTGCCTGACGGCCAGTTGCGCGGGCGTCGTGCCGTGCTGTTTCGTGCTGGCCGTTTTGATGCCGGTCGGAATTCCCGTCGCCGCGTATGAAACGCTGCTGTTCGTTTTGTGCTTTTCCCTCGGATTGTCGTTCACGGCGGCGACCGCGGCGGCGATGGACGCCGAGCGGACGTATTCCGGAACGGCTTCGGCGGTTATGGGGGCGGCCGGATTTTTGCTGGGCGGCGTCGTGTCGCCGCTGGTCGGGCTGGGAAACATTCTGGCGTGCGGCGGGGCGGTGATGTCCGTTTTCGCCCTTTTAACCGTTCTGGCCGTGATCAAAGCCAAACGGATGGCGCGAGGGGTGTAATTACTTCGCAACGTCCTTGAACATGGCGACGGCGTTTTGTTTCCGGATCGGATCGGAAACGACGATGCCGCCCATATTGAAGCCGTCCTTGGTGACAAAGCGGTGCTGCAGTTCGCGCAAACGGTGGCCGTAACGGTCGCGCAGTTCGACCGCGGCGGGTTGGACGTGGACGTTGTGCACGATGTCGGAACAATAAACCCAGCTGGCGATCGGGAACAGAAACGCGGAACACAGGATGTCGCACAGCTGCAATCCGGCCAGATTGTTGCTGTGCCCGAAACACGGCATTTCGACGATGTTTTGGTACAGCGGGTACAAATGGCGGAATTTCTGCGTGAAAACGGAATGCGACAGGTTGATGTTTTTCATGTAATCCCGACTGTCCGCGATGACGACGCCGTAATCCTGCTTTTGCTGCAAATAGTTGTCGAAATAGGTGTAGATGCTTTGGATCGACGAGGTGTAAACCGCTTTGCCGTTAAAAGGCTGGCCGGGGATTTTCACCCAGATGCGGCCGACGATGCGGATGTCGTATTTGTAAAACAGATCGACGATTCTGTCCAGAAAACCGATGGCGTGACGCTTGATCCGCTTGCTGCCGCGCATGGCGTTGCGGCGCAGGTCGGCGCCTTTGATTTCGGGGATGATGCGGTCAAGGAATTTGTCCGTCGGATAGTTCAATCCGGGGTAGTAACGGTATTTCAGCTTGATGAAATCGTGCGTCAGATTGTACAAATCCTCGTGATCGGCGAAAATGCCCGCAATGGCCAAAACGGGCTGGTGGTTTCCGTCGGGATTGGATTCGACGGGCAGGGTGCCCAAATCGCCGGATTCGTCAATGTAGCAGATTTTGACCAAGACACTCTCCGAATACAACTAAGGCCACCGAACGGTGACCTCAGGATTTGCAGCCGTTAACAGGACTGCTGAAAAATTACAAAATCAACCATAACAAACCCCGCCCGCCGAGTCAAATGAAAAAGCGGACAATATGTTCGCTTGCCGGTTCAGGCGGTTTTTGCGATTGCATTTGATCGAAAAATTCCGTAACCTGCCGTTAATTGCGGATGAATTGTTCGTCCGCAACAGCGCCTTGGCGGGCGCGGAGCCGTAGAAAGCTCTTACTGTGAGCGGTGTTTGATATAAGCGCCGTACAATCCGTTTCGCATATGGCGGGACGGCATTATATCCCTGATTCCCATGGATCGGGGAGGGCTTGACGTATGTTCAGAAGCCCCGATTTTTTATCGTACGGCTTTAAAGGTCGATCGGTCATTTTCACGGTATGATTTTCAACTCCCCGATCCGCCTGATTTCAGGCGGTTTTACGGGAGGGGAATATGTCCGGATCAAAGAGGTTTTTCATCCTTTTTCTGACGGCGGCGACGCTGTTTTTTACGCGTTGTTTGTTTTTGGACGCGATGTTTAAAATCGCGGTCGAAACAACGGCTGAAAACGGAAAAATCGCCATTTCATACAAAGACGCGGCGGGAACGGTTCGTTCCGCGTCTGCGCGGATAGTCAAAAACGGCAGGGCGTCCGCGCGAATATGGGCGGATGAAATGACGGAGCTGAATTTGTCGCCGCCGGCAGGGACGCAAATCGCAAACGTTAAAATCGCCGGTGATAAAAAAAGCGTTTTTCGCGATATGAGCGCGCTGTCTTCGCAAACGTTCAAACCCGCCGCGCATTTCGATTTTAAAGTTTTTCTGCTGCTGGGATTTTTGTATTTTTGCCTGTGGCACACGGTTGTGAATGGCGTAAGGCCGTTTGATGACAAGGTTCCGGCGATGATGAACATGGAATTTCTGCGTTTGGTTTTCACGTTCGGGATCGTCGTTTATCATTTGACGGAAAGACTGGATATCGTTAACGAAGGTTGACTGGGGGTTGAATTCTTTTTCATTTTATCCGGCTTTTTTATGATGTTGACGTTTGATCCGGCCAGAACGACGTTCGATTTCGCCAAATCGAAAATCATACATTTCGTGCCGTTGCTGCTGTTGTGCGCTTTTTTGGGGAAAGCCAAGCTTGTCCCCGTGGTTTCAAATGTTTTGTTTTTGCAAAGCACGGGATTGTCGGATGATGTTGTGCCGCCGCAAAGCTGGTTTTTGGCGGTTTTGTTCTGGGTGTCCCTGTTTTATTTTTACATGATGAAAATTTGCAACATCCAATCCAACCGTTTGATTTTCGCGTTGCTGACGTTCTTTTCCTATGCCGCCTGTCGCCATTTCGGTTGGGACGGCATGATCGGCGGTGTTTTTTCCGTTCGTTTGCTGCGCGGTGTCGCCGGAATTGGATTGGGGTATTTTACGGCGTCGCTTTATCTGGCATTTCAAAAACGAAAACCGGCGAACGCATTGTTTTGCACAATTGCGGAAATCGCGTTGACGCTTTATGCCGCCGCCATCGTGTTTGTAAAAGGCGCGTGTCCGGAAAACAAGATTTTCGCCGTCGTCTGTTTCGCTGGACTGATTTTGTTGTTCGGTATGAAGCAGGGCGCAGTTTCACGATTTTTCAACCGCCCGTTTTTTGCGAAAATATCCGCTTGTTCCTTTGCTATTTACATGACGCACTGGTTTTTGGAAATGGATGTCGTGCTGCATTGGTACAAACGGTTTTCATTTTTGCAACAACACAACGGTTTTGTTATAGCGGGGACGGTCTTGCTGTCTTGGGTGCTGGGCGTGTTCGTTCATAAATATGTCGAAAAACCGGCCACCGCTTTTTTGAAAAGAAAGTGGAAATGATCTTCGCTTTTTGCGGTTAGTGCAAACAGCGCGGCCGGAAAACGGTTACGGCCGGTCGTTTTGTTCGGCGGTTTCGGCGGCGGGGGAGGGTGTCGCGGTCGCGGCGGAATGGGCGGGGGCGGCCGGTTGCGGGGCAAAGCTGGTTTGGAAAATGTTTTCCAATATGCCCTCGCGGTCTTCATCCTTCGCTTTGCCTTCGGTTTCCAACGCCGCCAGCGTTTCCAGCATCGACACCTTTTCCTGCGCCTGCACGGCGACCTTTTCATAACGGGTGCGCGTCTGAAGCAACATGAACAGCAACCCGCAGGCGATCGCAATCGGCAATCCCAGCGTGACGATGCTCATAAACGTCGAGATGTTCGGCATTTTAAACGAAATGCCCGCGACGATCGCCAAAACGGCCGTGATCGAAAACAGGCCGGAAATGACGTACCAACCCGTCATCTGGTTGGCTTTGGTCTGATTCTGGTTCAGCTGGTCGTTCCAATAATCCAACGCCGTGCCGTAACGGATGCGGCTGGCGACGCTTTGACGCAAAGCGGCCAGCTGGCGTTCGTGGTCGTTTTGAATCAGGTTCAGCTGATCCCACATCGCGCCGACCGCGCTGTCCGACGTTTGTTTGATTTCGGCCACCAGTTGGGAAACGTATTGCGCGACGTCGTTGCGGTACATCTGCAGCTGGCGGCGCGCCTCTTCAATCCCTTGTTGCAGGGCAAAGTGTTCGCTTTCAATCGGTTTGATCTGCTTTTCCGCCAATTCGACGCGGCGGATGATGCCGTTGATTTTGCGCAGGGTTTCCGACACTTTGCCGTCAAGCATTTCCGGTTGGACATTCGTTCTGAATTGCAGGGTGAAAGCGTACCCGAACGTGAAGCTTTCCGCGTCGGCCGACGTGCCGAAGCCGGCCGCGTCCGTCAGGGGCGCCGCGCCCGTCGCGCCGGCCAGTATGCCCATCAGCATCGGTTCGTAGCGATACATGATCGTCGCCATCTGTCCCAGCGTGCCTTGCGAATGGATGCACTTGAACCCTAAATAGGCGTTTAAATCCTTGCGGATGATGGAAAAACCCTCGGCCGCGGACATTTCCGTGTTCAAAACGGAACGGGCGGCGTTCAGGATCGACCGCGGCGTTTGCAGCTGAAAGTCGATGATTTTCTGGATGAACGGTTTGTCGGACGTTTCCGATCCGATGATGTCGTGCCACGCTTTCAATTCGCCGGCGGCGAAAACGCCCGCTTCGTAAAACGAACGCAATTCGACCACGCCGCCGTTGTCGTCCAATTCGATGTGAATGGGGACGCCGAACGGGATGTCCCTTTCCCGATCAAAGGAAAAGTCCGCGAAAGCGGGGGCGGAATATGTTTCGTTTTGCGTGTTCATGGCAATAGACTATGGCTTATATCGTTTGAAAAATCAACCTTAATCCTGTCCGGCGGCGAACGGGTGCGCCAGATAGGCCAGTCGCACGGATTCGCGCCGGTTTTTCAGCTGGCCGTCGCGCAAAACGGCGCAAAACAGGAAAAACCAGAATCCGCAGAACAGCCACAATCCGGCGGGAAAGGCGATGTCCGGCATTAAAAATTCAAGGACGAACGTCGCGGCCAGCGATAAAAACGCCAGCGCGCCGTAAAACAGGGCGGGGCGTTCCGACATGATCAGGCGGGCGATCATCCACGCGATTTTGAATCCGTCTTTGAACGTGGAAAGTTTGCGGAACGATCCCTCCGGTCGGGCGAAATAGTCGGTTTCGACTTCGGCGAACGGCAGGTTGTTCATCGCGGTGAAAACGTTCAGTTCCGTTTCGATTTCAAACCCGTTTGACCGTGCGGAAAACGTTTTGACGTAGCGTTTGGAAAAAACGCGCAGCCCCGACAGCATATCCGTTTGCCGGATGCCGAACAGGAAACGCACCAATCCCGTCAGAAAAGCGTTGCCGAATCGGTGAAACAGAGGATAGGCGGCCTGCTCCGTTTCCCTGCGCGTGCCGACGACCATATCCTTTTGCCCTTTGATCAACGTGTCGATCAGGCGCGGGGCGGCGGTCAGGTCGTAAGTCATGTCCCCGTCCGTCATGACGTACACGTCCGCGTCGATGTCCGCGAACATCCGGCGCACGACGCTGCCTTTGCCCTGCTGGGGGACGGCGCGCACGATCGCCCCCGCCCGCGCGGCCAGCTCGGCCGTTTTGTCCGTCGAGTTGTTGTCGTAAACGTAAACCGCCGCGTTGGGCAAAGCCTTGCGCGCCATGGCGACGACATCGGCGACGGTGGCTTCTTCGTTATAGCAGGGGATCAGCACGGCGGTGCGCAGGGACATGGACGACTCCTTATATAATAATTCACTGCGCGCCAGTATAAATGATCGCGGCGCGGAAAGAAACGTTTTTCCGTTTCGCCGGATTTCGCGCGAACGGCGCGATTTCAAAGGGAAGGTGAGTGGGTAAAATAATACCAACTTTGCAACATATTGAATTTCATAGATTTTTTTGTGATAAAAAATGTTGACTTATTCCGGCGGGCGTTATACCTTAACCGCAGTTTTTAAACTGTAATTGTAAGGAACAAAACTAAATGCAGACCTTATCCGTTAAGCCGTCTGAAGTCCAAAAGAAATGGTATCTGATCGATGCCGAAGATTTGGTCTTGGGACGTTTGGCCAGCATTGTCGCCAAGATTTTGCGCGGCAAGCACAAAACCTGTTTCACTCCGCACGTTGATTGCGGCGACTGCGTCGTCATCATCAACGCCGAAAAAGTGCATCTGACCGGCAAAAAGCTGGAAGACAAAGTGTACTATCGCCACACCGGCCATCCGGGCGGCATCAAGAGCGTCACGGCCGGCAAAGTCATCGCGGGCGAACATCCCGAACGCGTGATCATCAAAGCCGTTGAACGCATGATCACCCGCAACCCGCTGGGGCGCAAACAGATGACGAACCTGCGCGTTTACGCCGGCGCCGAACACCCGCACGCCGCCCAGAACCCCGAAGTTCTGGATGTCGCCGCTTTGAACCCGAAGAATAAGAGGAAATAATCCATGGCTGGCTTAGAAGATCTGAAAAAAGAAATGGCCGCGACGGCCGCGGCTCCCGTTGCCGAAACGGTTGTCGTTCGTGAACCGAAGAAAGACAAATTCGGCCGCGCTTATGCGACGGGTCGCCGCAAAGACGCCAGCGCCCGCGTTTGGATCAAAATGGGATCCGGCAAAATGACGATCAACGGCGTGGACGTTGAAAAATACTTCTCCCGTCCCGTTTTGCGCATGATCATCAACCAGCCGTTTGAAGTGACGAACCGCGTCGGCCAGTTCGACGTTGTCGTTACGGTCACGGGCGGCGGTTTGTCCGGTCAGGCCGGTGCCGTCCGTCACGGGTTGAGCCGTTGCTTGGACAATTTTGAACCGGAATTGCACACCGCGTTGAAACGCGCCGGTTTCCTGACCCGCGATCCGCGTGTCGTTGAACGTAAAAAATACGGCAAAGCGAAAGCCCGCCGCAGCTACCAGTTCTCGAAACGTTAATCGGACGGTGTTCAAAAAAAAACGGGTCGCAAGAAATTGCGACCCGTTTTTGTATCTGTGAAAAACGCTTTATTCCGACAGCATGGCCATCAGGTCGCGAACGGCGTTGGACGTGCTTTGCGCGACCTCTTTCAAACTCTTGTCCAGCATATAGCACGGGGTCGTGATGATTTTGTTGACTTTGTCAACGCACACCTGCGCGGCGGAACAGATTTCCGGAACGCCGCCCATGGCTTTGATCGCCATGGATGTTTCGGGATCGTTGCCGATTGTGACGGTTACGCCTTTTAATACGCGGGCGATCAAAACGGGGGCGATGCACAGGGCGACGATCGGCTTTTTTGCCGCGTGCGTTTCCCTGATCACGCGTTCGACATCGGGGTTGACGGAACAGTCTTTGCCTTTGCGCGCGAAATCGCACAAGTTTAAAACGGCGCCCATTCCCCCCGGAAACAAAACGGCGTCGTAATCGCCGATTTTGAACGACCGCAACAGGGAAATGTCGCCGCGCGCGATGCGGGCGGATTCGGCGGGCATTTTGCGGATTTCATTGACGGGTTGTTTCGTCGCGTGGTTGACAACGGCGGCCTGTTCGCCTTCGGGCGCAAAACAATGATAAGTTCCGCCCTGTTGTTCGATCGCCAGCATGGCGGTGACGGCTTCGTGGATTTCGGAACCGTCCATGACGCCGCAGCCGGACAGGACGACCGCTATTTTTTTGGAAACCATGTGTATCTCCTCACACCTGTGAAAATCTTTGATGTTGTAATTATACAGATAAGTTGTATGTATATACAACAATGTAAAGCATATGGTAACGGAGAGTCCTTTGAAATACGTCAGCACGCGGGGAAAATCGCCCGCTATCGGTTTTGAAAATGTTTTACTGGCCGGATTGGCGCCGGACGGCGGGTTGTATGTGCCGGAAAGCTATCCGGTTTTCACGCCGGAACAGATGCGCGAAATGCGGTCGCTGGACTATGCCGGTTTGGCGGCGAAAGTGATGGCGCCGTTTACGGACGGATGCCTGAGCGAACAGGATCTGTTGGAAATCGCGCGGGACGCTTACGGTTCGTTTTCGCACGCGGCGGTCGCTCCGTTGAAACAGGCGGCGGACGCGCTGTGGGTGATGGAGCTGTTCTACGGGCCGACGCTGGCGTTCAAAGACTACGCGCTGCAGGTTGTCGGGCGGATGTTCGACAAGGTTTTGAAACGCACGGGCGAACGGATTACGATCGTCGGGGCGACCTCCGGCGACACGGGTTCCGCGGCGATCGAAGCGTGCAAAAATTGCGACAATCTGGACATTTTCATTTTGCACCCGCACAACCGCGTGTCCGAAGTCCAGCGCCGCCAGATGACGACGACGATCGCGCCCAACGTTTTCAACATCGCGCTGGAAGGCACGTTCGACGATTGCCAGTCGATCGTCAAAACGCTGTTTTCGGACGAGGATTTCCGTTCCAAATACCACTTGTCCGCCGTCAATTCGATCAACTGGGCGCGGATTATGGCGCAAGTCGTTTACTATTTCCGCGCCGCGCTGGCGTTGGGCGCGCCCGACCGCGAAGTGTCGTTCGCCGTTCCGACGGGGAATTTCGGCAACATTTTCGCGGGCTATGTCGCCAAACGCATGGGGCTGCCCGTCAAACGGCTGGTTCTGGGGTCGAATGAAAACGACATCCTGCCGCGGTTTTTGGAAACGGGCGTGATGGAAAAACGCGAAGTCCGCCCGTCGATCAGCCCGTCCATGGACATTCAGGTGTCGTCGAATTTCGAACGTTTGCTGTTTGAAATGTTGGATCGCAACGCGGCGGAGGTGTCGCGCTTGATGGAAACGTTCAAATACGAAAAAAGCTATCAGGTTCCCGCCGCGACGCTGGAAAAGATCAAACAGGTGTTCGCGGGCGTCCGTTGTTCCGACGCGGAAACGAAATCGGAAATCGGCCGCGTGTATGCGATGTGCGGCGAAATCGTCGATCCGCACTCCGCGATCGGTTTCGCGGCGGCGGAAAAATTCGGGGAAAAGGAAGTGCCGACCATCGTTTTGGCAACAGCGCATCCGTCCAAATTCCCCGTTCCCGTGCGCGAAGCGACGGGAATAACGCCCGCTTTGCCGTCCCGACTGTCCGATTTGATGACGCGGCGGGAAAATTTCACGGTGTTGCCCAACACGCGCGAAGCGATTAAATACTATATCGAAACGACCGGAAGAAAAGGATAATTCCCATGACCGCGGAAATGACGGTTTTGAAAAACGGAATGCGCGTCGTCACCGACACGATGAACGAACTGGACACGGTGTCGCTGGGCGTGTGGGTCGGCGTCGGTTCCATGTTCGAGCCGGCGGAAATCAACGGCATATCGCATTTGCTGGAACACATGGTGTTCAAAGGGACGACGACCCGTTCCGCCCGCCAGATCGCCGAAGAAATCGAAAACGTCGGCGGGTACATCAACGCCTGCACGTCGCGCGAAACCACGTCCTTTTACATCAAAGTATTGAAAGAGGACACCGCTTTGGCGGTTGACATTCTGGCGGATATGCTGCGCCGTTCCACGTTCGATCCGGAGGAGTTCGGCCGTGAAAAAACGGTCGTTCTGCAGGAAATCAGCCAGTCGATCGACACGCCGGACGATATCGTTTTCGATTATTTCCAAGCGCGCGCTTTCCCTGACCAACCGGTCGGCCGCCCCGTTCTGGGCAGTGTCGAAACCGTGACGGGCGTGGATCGCGAAACGCTGGATTCGTATTTGAAAACGAACTACACGCCCAAACGGATGGTCGCCGCCGCCAGCGGAAAGATCAACCACGCGGATTTCGTGCGTCTGGTGGAACGGGCGTTCGGCGATTTGACCGACAAGCGGGGATTTGACGCGCCCGCGGCCGTGTATGCCGGCGGCGAACACCGCGAAGTCAAAGCGTTGGAGCAGGTCAATCTGGTGCTGGGTTTCCCCGGCGTTTCCGTGACGGGCGACGATTATTACACCGCGCACGTCCTGTCCACGATTTTGGGCGGCGGGATGTCTTCGCGCTTGTTTCAGGAGATTCGCGAAAAGCGGGGATTGGTCTATTCCGTGTATTCGTTCAACGCGGCGGCGACGAACGGCGGGCTGTTCGGCATTTACGCCGGAACGGGCGAGGAAGAGGCCGCCGAGTTGATGCCGGCCGTGTGCGACGAGATTTTAAAGGTGCGCGAATCCGTGACGGAGGATGAATTCCTGCGCGCGAAAGCTCAGCTGAAAGCCGGCGTTTTGATGGCGTTGGAACATCCTACGGCGCGTTCGGAACAAAACGCGGGGCATTTGCTGACGTTCGGGCGGCTGCTGTCCAAAGAGGAGATTTTGCAAAAAATCGCCGACACGACCATGGACGGCGTTGTTTCTCTGGCGAACAAAATCTTTACGCAAAAACCGACGCTGGCCGGTTTGGGGCCCGTCAAGCGCGTGATGGATTACGACAAGGTGGTCGAACGTTTGAAATAAGGGGGACGCCGTGGAAAAGGACGACGAAATCCTGCTGCAGCTGTTCGCGGTCGGCAACGCGTTGAAAGTCACTGCCGTGCATACCGCCACGGGGACGGAGGTCAGCTTTATGGCGCCGAAAAACACGCCGATGCTGTCGATTAAAATGATGGCGCGCAAAAAGCTGGAGTACGTTTTGAATAAAAAGGCTTAGCAAATCCCGCCGGTGTGTGCTAAAAAAATAAAAAATTTTCAGAAAGGATTGAAAGATGTCTAAAGTTATTGCTCTGGCGTCGGATCACGGCGGCTTTGAATTGAAAAACGAACTGGTCGAAAAATTGAAAAAGGACGGCTACGACGTTCTGGATCTGGGGACGCACACGAAAGATTCCGTCGATTATCCGGATATCGCCGCGTTGATGGCGGACGCGATCAAAACGGGCAAGGCCGAACGCGGCATTTTGCTGTGCGGCACGGGCATCGGCATCAGCATCGCCGCCAACCGCTTTCCGTTCATCCGCGCCGCGCTGGTGCATGACGCTTTCGGCGCGCGTCTGTGCCGCCAGCACAACAACGCCAATGTTTTGGTGATGGGCGGGCGCAACACGGGCGTCGAAGTCGCTTTTGAATGCGCCGACATTTTCCTGAACACCGAATTTTTGGGCGGACGCCACGAACGCCGCGTCGAAAAACTGTCCCATATGTGCTGAAAGGATTGAAATGACGAATCCGTTTTTTACGACTGATTTAAAGGATGCCGATCCCGAAATCTACGACGGCATTGTCAAGGAATTGCACCGTCAGCAAAATCAGATCGAGCTGATCGCGTCGGAAAACATCGTGTCAAAGGCCGTTTTACAGGCGCAAGGGTCGATTTTGACCAATAAATACGCCGAAGGCTATTGCGGCAAACGTTATTACGGCGGATGCGAATTCGTCGATATCGCCGAAAATCTGGCGATCGAACGCGCGAAAAAACTGTTCGGTGCGGAATTCGTCAACGTCCAGCCGCATTCGGGCGCGCAGGCAAACGGCGCGGTTCAGCTGGCTTTGCTACAGCCGGGGGACACGCTGATGGGGATGTCTTTGTCCGCGGGCGGGCATTTGACGCATGGCGCGGCACCCGCACTGTCGGGCAAGTGGTTCCACGCGGTGCAGTACGGCGTGCGCGAAGACGACGGCCGCATCGATTTCGACGAGGTCGAACGGCTGGCGAAAGAAAGCAAGCCCAAGCTGATCATCGCGGGCGGATCGGCGTATCCCCGCGCGATCGACTTTGCCAAATTCCGCGCGATCGCGGACGAAGTCGGCGCGATTTTGATGGTCGATATGGCGCATTTCGCCGGATTGGTCGCGGGGGGCGTGCATGAAAATCCGCTGAAATACGCGGATATCGTGACGACGACGACGCACAAGACTTTGCGCGGCCCCCGCGGCGGCATGATCATGACCAACCGCGAGGATCTGGCGAAGAAAATCAATTCCGCCGTTTTCCCCGGATTGCAGGGCGGGCCGTTGATGCATGTCATCGCCGCCAAAGCCGTCGCTTTGGGTGAAGCGTTGAAGCCGGAATTCAAAGAATACGCGAAAAACGTCGTCGCCAACGCCAAGGTTTTGGGCGAAACGCTGACGGCGCGCGGGTTGAATCTGGTGTCGGGCGGAACGGACACACATTTGGTGCTGGTTGATTTGCGCCCGAAACATTTGACGGGCAAACTGGCGGACAAGAGTTTGGAACGCGCGCATATGACGTGCAACAAAAACGGCATTCCGTTCGATCCCGAAAAACCGACCGTCACGTCGGGCATCCGTTTGGGAACGCCCGCGGGGACGACGCGCGGCTTTAAAACCGAGGAATTCCGGCTGGTCGGCAACCTGATCGGCGACGTTTTGGACGCTTTGTCCGAAAACCGCGAAGACAATTCCGCGGCGGAGGAAAAGGCCGCGAAAACGGTGGTGGAACTGTGCGCCCGTTTCCCGATTTACGAAGGGCTGGCGGAGGATTGATTTATGCGCTGTCCCTTTTGCGGGTTTGAAGAAACGCAGGTCAAGGATTCGCGTCCCAGCGAAGACAACTCCGCCATTCGCCGGCGGCGGTTCTGCCCCGCCTGCGGGTCGCGGTTCACGACGTTTGAACGCGTCCAGCTGCGCGAATTGACCGTGATTAAAAAGGACAAAAGCCGCACGCCGTTCGACCGCGAAAAATTGCAGCGATCCATTACGGTCGCCGTTCGCAAACGGCCGATCAGCCCCGAACAGGTGGAATTGATCGTCAACAGCATCCAGCGCCAGTTGGAGGTTTCGGGCGAAAACGAAATTCCGTCCGGCCGGATCGGCGAATTGGTGATGGAGGCTTTGGCCGCGCTGGATCCCGTGGCGTACGTGCGTTTCGCCTCCGTCTATCGCGATTTCAGGGAAGCCAAGGATTTTAAAGCTTTTATCAGCAGTTTGGAGGCTGTGGCGGACGCCGGCCCCCTTAAAGGAGAAAATGATGTCTAAAGTGAAAACCAACCGCAGTTCGTCGCGTTTGGCCGCCGTTCAGGCGTTGTACCAGTACGCTTTCGGTGAAAAAAGCGTTGACGATATCGCCCGCGAATTTATGGCTGGCGATATCGGCGGCGAAGTCATCGAGGAAAACGAGGACGAAGGGACGGAAAAATTCGTTCCCGTCATGCCGGCCGAACCGACTTTGTTCGCCGGAATCCTGTCGTCCTACGCGCAAAACGCCGACAAGATCAACGAAATGATCAATTCGTCCCTGACCGAAAACCGGTCGCCCGAAAGCGTCGAAATGACCTTGCGCGCCATTTTGCAGGCCGGCGTGGCCGAATTGATGGCGTATCCCGAAACGCCCGTCGCCGTGATCATCACGGAATACGTCGGGATCACCGGCTGTTTTTATTCGGGGGCGGAAATCAAGGTCGTCAACGGCATTTTGGATCGTTTGGCGAAAATTTTGCGCGAACAATGACGGTTTGAAAACAGGGGAAAAGGGCGTCTTTGCGGGCGTCCTTTTCTTTTTTGTCCAAAAAATCGCGCGCGGTAATAAAATGTTAAATATGTGAAACTATTCTGACTATCCAACAGGATGGGAACGCAAAATGAGAAAAATCATTCAGGAAAAGCTTTATTTCGTGTTTCGCGATTCGGACGGCGCGCTGGCCTTTACGATCCGGTCGTACGACGGCGAACCGGACAACCCGCGCTTTTTGTTCGACGGGGACAGACAGGCTTTTTTGCTGCGCCGCCCCGGACAGGTGATCCTGTTGGACGCGTTGGAAGACAAGATCGTCAATGTGTTGAAAACGATGAAAAAGGTGCGTTTTCTGGAAACGCCGGAGGATTCTTCCGAAATCGTCCGCCAATACGATATCGCGGTGACGGGCATCGACCGCGTCGGTTTGGCGCAAACGCAAATCGTTCCGTCCGACGACGCGCCGTGTGAAACGGTCGCGCGTCCGGCATAGGGTTCAGGTGCGCCGGAAATACCAATAACGGTCGGCGAAATCGTTTCGCGCGGGCAGGGCGTTTTCCAATTCCAGCCGCAGCGGCGTCAGGTGGTCGTTTTTCAAATCGCTCAGCCCGTTCAAGTAATCCGTCAGGTCGCCGAACCGCATCCGCGCCGCCAAACGGCGGATGTCGTTTGAATAGGCGCGCTCCGTTTCCAAAATCAGTTCCAGCGTTTCCAGATTGTTTTGAATTTCCGGCATTTCTTTTCCTTAAAGCGTATAACATTATGTTATATATCCGGACGGAAAAGTCAAGCCTGAAAAAGCCGGAGGGGCGGCCTCCGGCTTTTCGGAAAAATCAGAACGTTCGGGGAAATCAGAACGCGAAACGCAATCCGGCGTAAAATTCGTTTGATTTCACGTCCTTGCCTAAATCAAGGAACCTGTATCCCAGATCGAACGTCGCGGATTTGGTGATGTCGTATCCGACACCGACGCCGCCGCCCCACGAAAACCGGTAATCCGTGTTTGACGAAACGCCCGCGTCTTTCATATGCAGACGGGACGCGCCGGCCGCCAGATTGATAAACGGCGTAAAGTGCGTGTGGTTGCGCATATCGTAATATCCGTTGGCCATCAGGCTCATGGAACCGATTTCGTGTTTCGTCCGGTTGTGATCGCCCTTGATTTTATCGCGGTATGTGTATTCCATTTCAGCGCGGAACGCGTTCATTTGCGTACCGATAGCGACCGATCCTTCCCACGCGTTTTTGTCGATGTGGTTTTTCAACATCGCGACGCCGGTTCTGACGGCGGCATAGGGACGGTCGCCGCAGTGTTCGTCGGCTTTGGCCGACGGGGCGAACGCTGAAAAAACAACGGCGGAAGCAAGTGTTCCAAAAAGGATTTTCTTTGCAAACATATCATTCTCCTTTGCGGTTCAAATCATTCATCTGTATCCGAAGCGGCCGGATTTGGATTTGCGGCTCTTCATGGTTACAGTGTTGCTTGGTTTGCGCCGTTTGTCATGATGCCTTTTCAGGGATAAGACAAAAGTTGTTTTTCAGCGTCCGAAGGGTTACGTCCGCCGCCGGCCGGTATATCCGGATAGCCCAATTCGGATTTGATCGCCGCCATGACGGGGCAGGCGATGTCCTTGTAACTGTAAAAACCGTATTTGCGTTTCAATTCCGCCCATACGGAATTGGGATGACGGTGTTGATTTTTGGAAACCGCGGCGACATAGCGTTTCAGCCATATTGTTTCCGGACTTGGAACTGAACAACTTTTGATTGCCGTGTCCGGCGCGCCGTAATTATGACGGGCGGTCGGGATTAAAAAAAGAGCAGGCAGGCGAACGCCGCGGCCGCAAAGGCGGATTTCCTGCGTTTGCTTTGCCGGATGTCCTGCGATTTTCCGGCGGCGACGACGTTGTGATCGCCGTTGATGTTGATGCAGATTTGCTTTCCGGCGTTGTTGGCGGCCGGTTCGTCCGGCACGTCGGTCGGCAGTTTTTCAGGTTGTTTTAACAGAACGTTCAGTTCTTTCATCAGGTTCAACCGACGTTCGGCCGAACCTGTTTCAGGTCGATTATCTTGTGTTATCATGCGACAGCCTCTATTACCCAATCAATAGCTTTTTGAGCGTTTTCCGTCGATTCCGTGACAATGATGTCGTACACGACGGAAACGATGCGGGCGGCTTGTTCGGCTGAAAACGATTTGTGGTGGCTGTCTTCGTATTTTTTTAAAAACAAAACGGCGGCTTCCAAGGCTGTCTTGTCAATTTTCGGCAATTCCGCGGGGGATTTTTCCTCAAACCCGTACAGCCAGTTCGGCGTGACGCCGAACGTGCGGCAAATTCTGCAAAACATTTGCCCGTCCGGTTCGCGTTTGTCCTTTAAATACTGGTTCAGCCTGCTTTGACTGATTTCCAGCTGATCCGCTGCCCTTTGCTGGGTTAATCCCAATTCGGAAATCCTTTGATTCAAACGTTGTCCGATCATGCTTCCCTCCTGTTTCGATTAACCCGCGGAGAATAGTGGCATACTTTATCACGGAATAAAATTAACTATTTGTTATTTACAATATAAACTTTTTGTGATATTTAGAGGGGCGTCAACCGTGCAAAACCGTAAAAAGGAGGATGAAATGGAAAAAGAAATAAAGGTTCGCGCCGGAACGTCGGAAGTGTGCGTTTTGCTGAAAATGTATCAAAAGGGGCAACTGGGGCGTTTTCCCGTGTCGGATGTCCGGTTGAAAGCGGGGTTGACGTTTATGAACGATTACCGCAAATCGCTGTTTTCGCACCGCGTGACGACGGATTACGCCGGATTGCGCGTCGCGGGCGGCCGCGGACGAAACGGCGCGGACGGCGTTGACGGGCTGCGGTGCGACGCCGCCGACCGGTATTTGCGGGCGTTGAAACACATTGAACCGTACGGGGTTTACGCGCGCCATTTCCTGCGCGACGAACGGAACGTTGCCGATTTTCTGGAACGCTATCCCGTGTTGGACAAAGGGGCGAAACGGACGTACAAAGCCGTCTATCTGGCGATTAACAAAATGTTGGACGGATTGGCCGCTTTTTACGCCGGTGAAAAAAGATGATTGGAGCCGCTCCGGTTTCCGGTATATAACGGAAAAAAACGACAGGGGGATGTGATGAAAGATTTTCTGAAGCTGATTTTTTTCGGTGTTTCCAACGCGCCGACATTGGAAATGGTCGATCCCGACGGCGGGGAGAAAAAGAAAATGGCCACCGGTTTCAGCTGGAGCATCCTGCTGGTCGGCGGATTTTTCGGCCTGCCGCTGTTTTTCAAACGGCTGTGGGGGTGGGCGTGGCTGATGTTCGGGTTGACGACCGTCCAGTTTGTTTCGTTTTATTTGCAGGTGAAGCGCATTTTGGCCGCGACGACGGTAGAGGAATATTACGCCTTGCAACAGGGCGATCCCGTTGATTCGGCCGCGGGGGCGTTGTTGCTGGTTTGTGCCGTTTATCTGGCGTTCAAAGGCAACAGGGCGGCTGTGATGCGGTTGTTGAAAAAAGGGTGGCGGTTCACAAATCCGGACGATCCCGTTGTCACTGCCGCCGTTAAAAAATGGAAGATTTCAAAACATTATTTGAAACCGGCGGACAAGGAAAACCGGCTTTAATCGTTCTTTTTCCAAACGTTCAGCGACGATTCCGGATAATTCAGGTGGCGTCTGTAAACGTGCAGGTTTTCCAATACGCGCTGGACATAGTTGCGTGTTTCGCCGAACGGGATGCGTTCGATCCAATCGACCGGATCGACATCCTTTAACGGGTTGCCGATGGTGTTCAGCCATTTTTTGACGTTCGTCGGCCCCGCGTTGTACGCGGCGACCGCCAGAATGTAAGACCCGTCAAACCGTTTCAACAATTCCGCAAAGTATGTGCTGCCCAATTCGACGTTGAAATCAGGGTCGGCGTTCAGCTTTTGCACGGAAAAGGCTTTACGTTTTTTATGCGCCATCTGCTTGGCCGTCGCCGGCATGATTTGCATCAGCCCGCGCGCGCCGGCGGGAGATACGGCGTGGGACGCAAAGCTGCTTTCCTGCCGGATGATGGACAGGATGATCGCGGATTCCGTGCGTTCGTCATGCTTTAAATCGCGCACGGGGTATCCCAAAAAAACGATATCCGTTCCGCTTTGGCGGGCGCGTCGGGCAATCGTGACGGCCAGATCGTCGCGCTTCAACCCGTCGGCCAACGCATAGGCCAGAGCCGTGACCGCCTGCGGCGTTTGCGCGTCCAAAAACAGGCGCGTGGCGAACAAGGCGACTAGATCGTGCTGTTCCGCGCTTTCCAGCATTTTCATAATGGCGAAAAGCTCCGATTTTTTGAATTTTTCGATCAAAGCCGTATCCGGAACCGACTGCGTCGGCATCGGCGTGATGCGGCCGGTTTTTTCCGCGGCCAGCTGTCCGTAAATCGTCGTGATTTTATCGGCGGCTTTTTCGTAATACGGCCGCGCCTTTTCCGGCTTGCCCGATTCTTCCAGCGCGCGACCCAGCCAGTATTCGGCGCGCGCGACGCTCAACGGCGAACTGACGGCGCGCAGCATATTTTGAAAATGCGCGACCGCTTCCGGCCGTTTTTTCAAATTGCGCAGGGCGATCCATCCGGCCGTCCATTCGGCGTCGGCGAAATCCGCCCCTTTGGTCATGTGGTGGTTTTTAGCGATGTTGTAAGCGGTCAGGTATTCCTTTTCCCCGATAAACTGGCGGATCAGGGCGGATTTTTCCGTCCACCACCGCGCGGATTTCTGTTTTTCCGGCGCGATGTTTTCCAACAGCTTGGCGGCCGCGGAAAATTTCCGGTTCACCCGCAGCCAGCGCAGCAGGTCGTAGGTCAGCCCTTCGTCGTGACGGCGGCTTTCGGGTAGCTTTTTCAAATCCTTTTGCGCGTTTTTGGCGTTTGAAATCAGGTCGGCGCGCGCCTGCGCCAACGGTTGGAACGCCGGTTCCGCCATGGGGATCAGGCGTTTCGCCGCGCTCGCCTTGCGTTCGTTCAGCAATTTTTCCACGCGGCCGGAATAGTCGTGTTCGTCCAATAGGAAAAACAGCTTTTCACGCACCAAATCGGCCTCTTCGTCGTTCAGGTCGGCTTTTGTCCACAGGGCGTGCAACATCGGGACGGCCTTTTCCCATTCCTTGCGTTCCATCAATATGTCCGCATAGGCCAGCACCGCTTTCGGCGAAACGGGCGGGTGGACTTTGAACCATTTTTCCAACGCCGCTTTTTTCCCGCTTTTCAGCAAAGCCAGTTCGGCGTTGCGGCGGATCAGGTAAACGCGCGGCCAATCCGGATTTTTTTTCATGAAACTTTGTGCGGACGCAAAGTCCGGCACTTGCGCCGTGTCCGTCAAACGGAACCATTCGATCAGCTTGATCAGCTTCGGGTCGGCCGATTCTTTCGCCGTTTTCGCGGCGGCGTCGTAATCGCGCACGGCGGCCGATTTGATGGCGCGGACGTGCGCCGAATTGGCCGGAAAAGCCGCCGGCAGGCAGGCTGTTACGGAAAAAAAGTAAAAACAAGCGGACAGCAACAGGCGGCGCTTCAAATTTTTTCCTTCGGTTGACGCGTGATACTTCTTTAAATGTTGGGGCATTTCCTTTAATATACGGTTAATTTGACAGGTTAATTTTTTCAGGAGGCCTTGATGTACAAAGGACTTTACACCGCTTTGATCACGCCGTTTGAAAATGGCGAAATCGATTTCGACGCGTTCGCCCGATTGATCGAATTTCAAATTGATTCCGGCGTCAACGGCGTCGTCGTGTGCGGCACGACGGGGGAAAGCGCGGTCATGACGCCGCGGGAATACGAACAGACGATCGAAACGTGCGTGAAAACCGTGGCCGGACGCGTGTCCGTCATCGCCGGAACGGGGACAAACGACACGCAAAAAACGATCGCCAACACGCGCGTAGCCGAAAAAGCGGGGGCGGACGCCGTTCTGGTTGTCACGCCGTATTACAATAAACCGAGTCAAGAGGGGCTTTACCTGCATTTCAAGGCCGTCCACGACGCGACGACCCTGCCGATCGTTTTGTACAATGTTCCCGGCCGCACGGGGGTGAACCTTGCGCCCGAAACGGTCGGCCGTCTGGCGGAATTGCCGCGCGTCGCGGGCATCAAGGACGCGACTCCCGATTTGATGCGGCCGTTGCGGTTGCGTTCGGCGGTATCGAAAAAGGATTTCGCCATTCTGTCGGGCGAAGACGCGTCCGTCGTCGCTTTTTTGGCGCATGGCGGGGACGGGTGCATTTCCGTGACATCGAACGTCGCGCCCGCGCTTTGCGCCGGATTGCACCGCGCGTGGGCGGAAAAGGATTGGGCGGAGGTAGAACGCCTGCGCGATTTGCTGTTGCCGCTGCACGACGCCATGTTTGTCGAAAGCAATCCTTGTCCCGTCAAATTCGCGGCGGCGCAAATGAGATTCGGCGACGGGTCGGTGCGTTTGCCGCTGTGCGAAATTTCCGAAAAATCGAAAGAAACCGTTTTGGCCGCCATGCGTCAAACAGGGATTGCGGAGTAATCGCCGATGGCTAGACAATCGACGATGATCAGCACGGGGACGGTCGCCAAAAACCGCAAGGCGAACTTCAATTACGCCATCGAGGAAACCGTCGAGGCCGGATTGATCCTGACGGGGGCGGAGGTCAAATCTCTGCGTCAGGGGCGGGCGAGCATCAACGAATCCTACGCCGCGCCGCAGGACGGGGCGCTGTACCTGCTGAACGCGTCCATTCTGGAATACGGTTCGATCGGGTACATGAAACACACCGCCGCCCGTCCGCGCAAGCTGTTGCTGCACAAAAAGGAATTGAAACGCCTGATGGGCGCGGTGGCGCGCAAAGGCTACACGCTGATCCCGCTGGAACTGTATTTCAACGCCCGCGGAATCGCCAAAATCAAAATCGGGCTGGGTGTCGGCAAAAACACGGTCGATCGCCGCGAAGACATCAAAAAACGCGATTGGGATCGTGAAAAACGCCGTTTGTTAAAAGGCGGGTGATTTTGGTTTTGCAATTTATCTGGTTTTATGCTTTCTTTAGGTAAAACATTCTTTCTGCCGGAGATCGGAAATGCAAAATTTGCAGGAAAAAATCAAGGAAATCCTCCTGTTGTCGGACGAGGACATCGAACCGCTGTTGCGGGGTGATTTTAAAACGTTGCTGGCGCAAAACAAGGACGGCGCCGTCCGCGTCGGAATCGTTTACGGTTGCGGGGTGGTCGTTTTGTTGCTGTTTTTGTCGCTGTTTTCCGTTTTCGGCGCGTTCGGTAAAGTGCTGCTGAGCTTCGTTCTGTTCGGCGCTGTCGGCGGTCTGGCTTTTCTGGCGGGCGAGAAAAACGTGCTGAAAGCGACGAAATATCCCGCTTTTTCCTATTTCTTCCTGTTCGTTTTCGCCATGCTGGCCATGTCGATGTTTTCCGACATTTCGTCGCAGGGCGGATTCCTGTCCAAAATGCTGGCTTTTCTGATCGTCGCCGGTTTGGGGGCGGGGGCGTATTCCATTCGCGCCAAGGCCGCCGAACAGGGATTGAACCTGATCCAGCTGACGCTGGTCGCGTTGGTTCTGGGGGGATTTTTGCTGTCGCTGCAGGCGGCGTCCGTCCAATTCGGATTGGATCACGAAATCGCCGTGACCAAACAGCGGCAGGAATTGCGCCGTCAGCGCGAAGCCGACAAAATGCGGATGCAACAGGCTTCGACCAAGGTTTGCGCGACGGAAGAAGATTGCCAGAAAATGAACACGAAAAAGAATTCCTACTACGCCCAATACGAAGAAACGGCGCAGGAAGCGTGCGAAACCACCGTCGCAAAGGAAATCTCCGGCCGTTTTGAATGGACGGTGTCGGCCAAGGATTACAAATTCACCAGCTATGAAGTCGATGTGCTGAAAGACGACATCCTGTTGATCGGCGATCGGGCGCAACTGATCGGCAACGACGGCGCGAAAACGCCGCTGAGCTACACCTGTCATTACAACACCAAGAAAAAAACGACGACGGCCGCCGTTCAGGCAAAGTATGCCAAGTAAATGTTTTTGCTTGATATGGGTGACGGATTGTTTAAAATGAACGCGGTTACAGAGAACCGGAACGACGGAGAACGAAAATGACGCACACAGCGGTTGAAACGGAAGCCTATTACGATATTCTGGCCAATGCGGACGGTGAATTGCTGTTTTGTTTGAAGGCGCGCGAAGGCAGTCCGGATCGCCCGCAAATTTTGTTCAACGGCGAAAACCACGCGTTGTTTTACCGCACCGCCGATCAGATGATCGTGCTGGATTACATTCATCCCGACGTTATTCCTTTGTTGAAAGAGGTTTCGTCGGTTCTGGTGGCCGAATTCACGGATCCGTCCGGTGAAAATCCGATGAAAGGCATTGTGCGCGAATACACGGCGGCCGTCCGGCACGTTTCAAAACTGCCGTTGGTGGCGGATGTCGGCTGATCCCGCATTTTGATTTAAAAGCCCCGCTCCTGTTTTCGGACGCGGGGTTTTTCATATATGAAAAACGGCGGAAAATCAAATTCCCGCCGTTTCATTGTTTCGATCTTTTCGCTCAGCGCAGCGTTTTTGCGGAAACGTAGGCGATCGCCGCGTGTTCGGCGCAATAGGGTTTGTCGGGCAGGGCTTCCTTGCCGCAAAAATGGAAATCCTCGTCTTTCGGGTCGCCGATCGGCCAACGGCAGGAGCCGGCCGTCAAATCGTTGACGGTGAACAGTTTTTTCTTTTCCTTTTCCGCCGCTTTTTTCACGGCCGCTTTCGCCTGTTTCGGGGATTCCGCGGGCGCGGCGGTTTTCTGTTCCGGCGCGGGGGCGTTTTCCGCAACCGCGGTGGCGGCGGCGACCTCGTCATCGCCGCGGCGGATGGGGGACGGGCGGCTGTTCAATCCCAAACGGTGCGCTTTGCCGACGACGGCGTTTTTGGAAACGCCCAGAGCTTTTCCGATTTCACCCGTGGTCAGCCCTTTTTCCCAAAGGTGTTTCAATTCCTCGATTTGTTCGTCAGTCCAACCCATATCGTTCCCCCTTAGTAAATGCCGTAAACGGGCGTTTCAATAAACATCATATCTCTGGTCATAAAAACCTTTCGGATATTATCACCATAATTTTTTATCGCAAGCAGGTTTTCACGCGACGACGTGTACATCCCCAAGAAAAGTTGGATGTTTTCCCACGCGATTTGGCGGTTGTAAGGGGACAGCACGTCGAACGACTTCGGCGGTTTTTTCAGCCGCCGCCACGTCGCCAGATTCAAAGCGACGGCCGTGCTCATTTTTTCGACTCGGCGCGCCTTGATGATTTTGTCAACGGTGTAGGCCCAGCTTTGCGTCGTGAAACCGGATTTGGCGACGGTTTTTTCAAACAGCTCTTTTTGCGGCAGACGGTTGATCTTGTCCGCCAGCGACGCCATGGGGTTCAGCATTTCGCCGCGGATGTTGTTGTCGCTTAACGACATATCGCGCAGCGCGGTGTGAAATTCGTCAAACCGGTTCGTTCCGAACGTTTTTTCGATGTCCGCGAACGACGCCAGAGCCGCTTCGACATCGCCTTCGGTCAGCGGCGACGCGCGCGTCACCCGATCCGCCGGCGTTTGCGGCCGCTTCGGTTGTTTGAACACGGCGCCGGTCTGATAGCTGTCAGGGGAAAGCATCCGGTTCTTTTTCAGCAAAGACGGGTTATAGACGCGGAACACCGCCGCGTCCGGCGCAACGTCCGCGCCGATATCGACGGTCGTCATCGTCCCCTGCATCGTCGTTTGTTCGGGGGCGGGGGTGTCCCATGCTTCCGGCATCAGGTAGATGTACAGGTAAGTGGACATATACTTGCCGTATTTTTTCGCGTATTCCCGCATTTGCGGGGCGATGCGCGTCGGGAATTTCCCTTTTGTCGCTTTGATTTGGGGAATGTTCAAAATCCGGTCGGAAACATAGGGCATTTCGTTGATGAACGGACCGACGTACTGGAACGCGTAATCCGGCAACATTTTAATCAGGCGGTAAATATCGTCCTCCAGCCGTTCGTTGGCTTCCAACATCGCGGACAAACCGCCGGGATAGGACGTTTCGATCATTTCGACAATGGCGGAATAAACGGTCTGCTGATTGACGGCCTTGACCTCGCGCTTTTTTTTGCCGGCCGTCATTGCGACGCTTTCCCGCAGTTCGGACATCAGGCTTTTGAACCGGCCGTCCGATTCAACGGACGGTGCCTGTTCCTCGTCCTCTTCAACCGCTGTGACCTCCAGCGGCTGCCAATTCAGACGCTCTTCCTGCGCCGCGGCCGGAAAAGCCAGCAGCAGGGCGAAAAATACCGTTTTCAGCATGGCCGTCAACCCGATTACGGACGTTTGACGCGCACCGTAAAGGTCAGCGTCGCGCTGCCCTTTGCCGGAATGGCGATCGTCCATTCGCTTTGCCGCGCGGTCGGCGCCGTGTAGGGGACGGAACTGTCCGTGATCGACCATTCATAGGGGAAATCCTGACGGTAGGCGACCTTGACGGGGGTGTCCGATCCGTTTTTGAACGTCAGGCTGTATCCCGCTTCGTAGGCTTTGTCCGACAGGGCGGTGTAGGCGGTTTCGCGCCCTTCCGCGCTGACATCAAACGCACTGCCCAGATTCAGCTTGATCTTACCGTTTTCAGGCGTGTGGGAAATGCGGTCTTCGCCGACGAAAAACAGGTTTTGGCGGCTGTTCGCCTTATAAACGCGAATCGTTCCGGCGGGCAGGGGCAGGCCGAGGTTGGACGCTTTGCTGTTGTCGAATCGCAAAACGACGTCGGCGTTTCGGCGACCGATTTCGCCGGCCGCGCCGCGCCCGTGGTACGACGGGACGAGGTTCGTGAACTTGTATTCCTTTTTCACTTTGATTTTCGACGCGGACAGCAATGCCAACTGCTTGGTTTGGTTCGACGCGATTTCCGTTTTGCGCCCCAAAGTATATAGATGGTAATCCATCAGGCGTTCTTCGGCCATCGCGTTGTCGGCCACGGGGGCGGCCGCCATCATCAAACCGCGCGATTTCATCATCGGGCGGGCGACGGGGGCGGGGGCGACGCGGTTGACCGAACCGGCCACGAACTGGATGTCCGCGTTTTTATAGGCGATCCCCGACGTGTTTGTCAGCGTCACCCACCCGTTCAGGTTCAGCGCGTCCTCCGCGTCGTTCAATTCGGCGACGTAATCCGCGCGCCATGTCAAACCGTTTGTCAGATAGCTCAGCCGCACGTCGCGTTCGCCGTCCGCGCTCGCGTTGACGTTGACGCTCAGCGTCGGCTGTTCGTGCAGATCCGCCGGAATGTCCGGAAAGATCAGCCGGCCGTTGTAATCCGTTTCGATCCGGTCGCCGATTTTCAAAACAAGCCCCGCGTCAACGGACAGGACTTTGGCGTTTTCGATCGTCTTTTTCCCGCTGGCGTAATGGGTTTCGATGACCTTGATGTCCTTGCCCAAATACTTGCGCAGCAAGGATTCCCGCGACAACAGGTCGAAATTGAAATTCTGTTCGCGCACGCTGAACCCGTCGCCCTCGAACAACGCCGTTTCCGGCTGGATTTCGGCGGACACGCCTTGGAACGAAACGGTGCTTTCGCCCGCGGGCAGGGCGACCGGACGGCTTTCCTTGACCAGCCCCAGCCCGTTGTTGTAAACGGTGACGCTTAACGATTTGGCGGCGTTTTGCGGTACGACGATGTCGGCCGACGCGGCGTGCGCCGCCAAGCAGACGGCGGCGGACAGAAGCAATGTTTTTTTCAGCACGGCAATTCTCCGTTAAAGTTTGAATTTCCTTTATTTTAAAAGCGCGGGCGCGCGGGCGCAAGCGTTATCTTTCCCGCCGCGGCGCGCGGACGGACAGAAAAAGGTTTGCACGACGGCATGGAAAAAAGTATAACAACCCTAAAAGGATCACTTGTCATAAGGATTGTTTCATGAAAATCGGAATTGTCGGGACGGGGTATGTCGGATTGCCGACTGGTGTCGGTTTGGCCGAATTGGGACACGATGTCGTTTGCATTGACGCGATCAAGGAAAAGATCGACGCCCTGCGCGCCGGAAAAATCACTTTGTTCGAGGACGGGTTGGAGGATTTGTTCCATAAAAACGCCGCTTCCGGAAAATTGAAATTCACTTCCGATATGAAAGAGGGCGTGGAAAACGCCGATGTCGTCATTCTGGCCGTTGGCACGCCGCCGCATCCCGTGACCAAGGAAGCCGACATGAAATACATTCACGCCGCCGCGCGCGAATTGGCGAAATACCTGACGGGATATACCGTCGTCGCCAATAAATCGACCGTTCCCGTCGGCACGGGCGACGCTGTTGAACAAATGATCCGCGAAGTCAACCCCGACGCCGATTTCGACGTGGTTTCCCTGCCGGAATTTTTGCGCGAGGGTTTCGCCGTGCATGATTTCTTCAACCCCGACCGCATCATCGTCGGGGCAAACACGGAAAAGGCCGCCGCCGTCATCAGGGAATTGTACGCGCCGTTCGGGGATCGCGCGCGTATGCTGTTCGTCAAACGCCGTTCGTCGGAAACGATCAAATACGCGTCGAACGCTTTTTTGGCGATGAAGATCAACTATATCAACGAAATGGCGAATTTCTGCGAAAAATCGGGCGCGGACGTGTTCGAGGTCGCCAAAGGCATGGGCATGGACACGCGCATCGGGGCAAAATTTCTGAACCCCGGCCCGGGATACGGCGGTTCGTGTTTCCCCAAGGACACGAACGCGATGGCGTACATGGCGCGCGGATACGGCGTTGAAATGTCGCTGATCGAAACGACGATCCGCCAAAACGACGCGCGCAAAACGCAAATGGCGGAACGGATTTTGAACGCGGTTGCCGATATCGAAAAACCGAAAATCGCCGTGTTGGGATTGGCGTTCAAGGGCGGCACGGACGATTGCCGCGAAAGCCCCGCGATGGAAATCGTCGGCGCGCTGTTGAAACATGACGCCGACATCACCGCTTTCGACCCCAAGGCGATGGACAACGCCAAAAAGCTGGTCGGTGATAAAATCAAGTACGCCGCCGACGCTTATGACGCGGCAAAGGGCGCGGATGTCGTCGCCGTTTTGACCGAATGGGTCGATTTCAAATCGCTGGATTTGGCGCGGTTGAAATCCGTGATGAAAACGCCGCGGATCGTCGATTTGCGCAATCTGCTGGACAAGGATGAAGCCGTGAAACAGGGATTCGCCTATGTCGGGATCGGACGCTGACTCCCCCTTGAAAAGCGGGTGAAAACGCGCTATAATTCCGCTGTGAAAAAGGTTCCGCGGAACGAAAGGCGGTAAAAAATGGTGGAAAGACAGATTCCCAAAACTTTGGACGAAGCGTACAAGCTGGCGGCGGAGGCAAAGCCCTCTTTGGACGCTTTCGGTGAAAAACTGGCCAAGCAATTCGGGTGCGAATTCAAATCCGCGCCGTTGAAAGGCCGCGAACGCGCCGAAGAAAAATTGAACGCGAAATACCGCGGCGACGTGTCGCAGCTGCAGGATCTGGCGCGCTGTCGCCTGATCTGCGATTCGCTGGAACAGGTGGACGCGATCAAAAAGGCCGTCAAGGAATACACGACGCCGATCCGCGAAGCCGACCGTATGGACAAGCCCAACGAACGCGGATACCGCGATTTGAAATACATTTTTCCGGAAAAGAACGGCTTTGCCGTCGAAATGCAGATTCAGCTGAGCGATTTCGCGCAGGCTGACAAGGAAACGCACCGCCATTATGAAAAAATACGTTCCATCACGGCCGAAGCCAAAGACCGGCCGTTGACCGTCGCGGAACAGAAAGAAATCGCCATGCGCGAAAAAATCTGTCAGGGGCTGTATATGGACGCGGCGCTGTCGTTCAACAAACGCACCAAGGGGCGCAAGCTGAAAATCGAACAGGACAAGCAGCCCGCCGCGCTGATGATCAAAGCCAAAAACGCGAAAGTCGGGGGACGGTGATGGAAAAGGTTTCTTTACGTTATTTCAAGGTCGGGGTCGTTCCCGTCAAGGTTGAATACACCGAATACGGCGCGCGGGCGGCGTATGCGTTTAAAAACGGCGCGTTCAAAATCGACAACGCCTATATCGCCGAAATCGCCAAGGGCGAAGATGTCGAGGAATTGACAAAATCGGCGTTTGAAAAGTTGCTTTAAAACCTGATCGAATCCGGATTTTTTCAATCAATTCGATTGTGCGCGGGGACAAAACCGTTTTGTCTCCGCTTTTTTTATTGAACATATGCCCGTCATTGTGTATCCTTTCAGTTGTGTCTTAGCGGGCACGGAGGCCTAGAAAACCTCTTATAGTATCCGGCGCCGATATGCGTCGTAAACCGGTTTGCCAACGGTGAAACCGGAAAATATCCCCGAACTCTTAACCGGAGGTCGGGGAGCTTTTGGCGTATGTTCAGAACGCGCTCCGTCACTATCCTTGAAAAAACGGAGGGCGTTTAAAGGCCGAAAGGATCATTTGATACTATATGGTTTTTCTACTCCCCGACCGCCTGACCAAGGCGGTTTTTGTTTAACAGTGCAAGGGAATGGGAAAATGAAGCAATCCGAAACGACTTTGAAAACTTTGGCGCGCCGGTATCGTGCGGTGCTGATTAAATGCGCTTTGATCAATCTGGCGGCTTTTGCGGTCGTTTCACCGGCGCGGGCTTTGGACATATCCTCCGGCACTTACAAGGACACAAAAATCCCCGCCGATACGGAAGAACCGATCTCCGACATCACCGTTTCCGGCGGAACATTCGACAACGTTATGATATCCGCCGAAAATTCATTGACAATCACCGGCGGCACGTTCCGCGGAACATTCTATGACTATCCAACGCCAACACCTTATTTGAGTTTGTCCGGCAAAGATGTGACGATTACCGACGGCACATTCGACAATGGCATGATCTATTCCAACAATTCATTAAAAATCACCGGCGGGAATTTTACGGATATGACTTTTACAAGCAATAGTCCAACAACGGAGGAGAAGAAGAACGTCGGCGATCTGACAATCACCGGCGGCACGTTTCGCGGAGCGTTCACTTTGGGCGGTACAAGCAATTTAAATTTGTCCGGCGGAAATTTTGACGGCGTCGATTGGTGGTGGAGCGGCACCGCAAACGATTTGAACATTGATTCGAATAAAACGGTTTTAAATTTGAAAGCCGGCAAGAATTTCCACGATTTGCACGCGGGGCAAATGAACATTTCCGGCGACAGGGGGATTTCTCTGGCAAAAACAAATTTAAGTGTCGGAACGTTGTCCGGCAAGGCGACGTTGAACAAAGACACGTTTGCGGGAAATTTCACACATCTGCATAACAAACATTTGTTCGGCGATAAAATTTTGTACGAAGAATATAATGCGTTTATGTTTTCAAATGCAGAATCGGCGATTGATGCAAGCACGAACTTTGATAACGCCGATTTGGTTCTGAACGGAAATTCGTTGGCGGGGATCGGGCTTTTCGCCGAAAGCATTTCCGCCGCCGATTACGGCAAGGTCAAAGATTATGCCGACCCGCTTGACCGCTTTGAAGATTGTTGGAAGGATGTTTCCGCCGTCCGGAACAAATTGACGCAAGCCGAAATCGCGGATTCGGTCGGCATCATTCTGTCCGAATTGAAAAAAGTGGACGCGACGACGAAAAAACGCGACGATTTGCCGAACAGCGTTGACGATCCGTTTTATTCTTTTGGTTTCCTTTTACCGGATTCGGAAACGGGTACGGCTACGAATTTGATGAAGCACGTCACAGATGCTTGGGACAACGGGAAAACGCCGGATTGGAAATATCTGGAACAAAAATTGTACGAAGCGTACAACAATATGAACGTCGTTTTGGATAATTGGGGCGGAAACGTGACGGTTCAAAATTCCGTTGTCACGATGAACGGAACGTCGGGATTGATCAACGACAGTTTCAAATCGGGAAATCTGACCGTTTCCAATTCGACGGTCGCCGTTAACGGCAACAACGAAGTTTCCGCCAGAAGCGGGACGGTTTCATTGGACAATTCGACGCTGAACATTGCCAAAAACGCGGTTTTGAACGTTGGGTCGAACGACGGGAACGTTCTGCATTTTGAAAACGGCGGACGGTTGAATTTGGGCGGCGTGTTGAACGCGCAGGCGGATTTTTCAGAAACGCAAATCAATTTTCAGCATGAAAACGCCCGCATCCGGGGAACGATATCCGGAACGGCGTCGTTGAATTTTGCGGATAACTATTCGCTTGCCACGTTGAAATTCGCCGATGGCGCCGTGATCAAGGACATTACCATCGCCGCCGGAAAAACTTTGGACATCGGGGCGGGAACGTTGAAAGCCGATACCATTACGGGCGGGACGATTTCGGCCATTTTAACGGACGCGGCGAAAACGTCCGCCATCATTAAGGTTGATACGTCCGCAAGCAATGTGACGTTGAAGCTGGGGATGTCGGGCGTTTCGCGCGACGTGACGACGCTGTATAAAATTACGGACGGAACGGGATTTAATTTGGGGGATTATTCGACATCGCGCTATGCCGTTTCCAAAACGTACTTTGATCCGCAGGACGCGAAAAACATCAAACGTTTGCAAGATTGGGACGGCGGCAATTTATATATTCTGCGGTTGGCGACGGCGTCCGAAGCCGTCATTGAAGATTTGGAAAAGGCCGGAGAAAAAGTGTCGCAAACGCAACGCGACGCGTCGAAGGTTCTGGATATCGAAGACGATCTTTTTTCCAAATTTGATAAAAAAGTCCGGAAGACGGTCGATCGCGTCAATACGTTGCTGGACGAGGCGGATGAAAAAACGGCAAAGCAGATTTTGCGCGAAGTCGCGCCCGACGTGACGCAATCCGCGAATACGGCCGCTTCCAACGCCGCAAAATCCGTCATCAACGTCGTTCAAACCCGTTTCGGCGGTTTTTCGGAACATTGGGGCGGCGGTTATCGCGGCAGAACGGGATACGGCAATTATTCCCGCCGTTACCGCGGGCGTTCGGGCGGCGATTTTGAATCCGGCCGCGTTTCCGTTTGGGCGCAAGGCATGATGAACTATGCAAAGCTTGATAAAAATGACGGTTTCAACGCCCATACCGGCGGCTTTGCGGCGGGGTTGGAAGGAAATGTTTCGGACGACTTTAAATTCGGCGCGGGGTACGCTTTTGCTTCGACGGATATCGGGACGCAGCGCGCTGCGACCGACGTTGATACGCACACCTACTTTGTTTATGGCGAATACAAACCGTACAAAGCCTATGTGAACGCCGTCGCCGGTTACGGCCATTCCAGATATGACGAAAAAACGCGTTTGACTGAAATGGAAAGCAACTATACGGCCGACGCCGTTTCCGCGCAAATGGCGGTCGGGTATGATTTCGGCATATTCAGTCCGGAAGCCGCTTTGCGTTTCATGAACATTCGCCAAAACGCATATACCGACGCGCTTGGGGCGAGGTTGAAAAAATCGATTCAAAACACTTGGACGGGGGTTGTCGGGGCGAAGCTATCCAACGACTACTATTTGAATTTCGCGCCGTCCATCGGGGTGACGCCGGAATTGAAAGTGGCGGCGACGTATGATTTCAATCAGGATAACGATGACAGGACGGTTGTTTTGCCGGATCTGACCGAATATCGGGTCAAAGGCGATCCTTTGGATAGATTCGGCGTTGAAGCCGGCGCGGGTTTGGCGATCGCGTTCGGACGCGGCGGCGAATTGTCGCTGAAATACGAAGGGCGTTTTAAAAATGATTACGCCGATCACACGGGCATGGTGAATCTGAAAGTGAATTTCTGATTTCCGGATATTGCATCACAATATAAAGGCGGGGAACGTGTCCCCGCCTTTTGTGCGGGTGTGACCGCAGGACTTGTTAAAATCCCATCGAATCCAGATTTTTTTCAATCAATTCGATCGTGCGCGGGGACAAAACCATTTTGTCCCTGTTTTTTATGAAAAAATCGCGCACGTCGGCGCGCCGCCAGTTTTTGCCGCGCTGCGTCCGTCCCGCGCCCGCCCAATCGCACAGCATTTCCCGCACGTCGTTTTCACCCATGTCCAGCGGTTCGATTTTCGTGTCGCACGGTAAAATCCAATGTTGCCAATGGTGGCGCGCGCGGTGAAAATGGTTCAGCAGGGCGATCCGGCATTCGTCCGGCACGGCGGCCGGACTGTAATGCCCCGTTTTGTCGCGCAGTTTTTCGGCCAGCGCGAAGTTGCGGGCGTATGTGAAAAACAGCGACGGGCGCAGTTTGTCGCAATCATGCTTCAGCCCGCGCCAAATCATTCCGTGGTGCGCGCAAAACCAAAACACCCAAAATTTGTGCCGCAGCAGGTAAAACAAAAACTTCATCGGATTTCGCCCAGCGCGTCAACAATGTCCGAAGCGATCAGGTTTTCTCGTCCGGCGGATTCGGCGGCGCGGGAATGCAGCCACACGCCGGCGCAGGCGGATTCAAACGGGGGGAGAGATTTCGCCAGCATCGCGCCGATGATGCCGCCCAAAACGTCGCCGCTGCCCGCCGTCGCCAGATTGAACGCCGTTGTCGCGTTAATCGCCGCGCGGCCGTCGGGGGCGGCGATGACGGTGTCCGCACCCTTTAACACGACGACGCAATTTAAAGCTTTGGCGGCTGCCCGCGCCTGATCCAACTTGTTTTTTCCGGCTATGTCGGGGAAAAGGCGGCAAAATTCGCCCGCGTGCGGCGTGACGATCGCGCGGGACGGATCTTTGACGGTTTTGATAAAGGGCAGGGCGCCCGCGTCGGCGACGAACGGTTTTCCGGATGCGGAAAGGATGTCCATAAATTCTTTGACACGGGGCGTTTCCGTCATTCCCATACCGATGACGGTGGCGGAGATTTTGCGGCCGCTCAACTGCGTTTTGAACGCTTCGGCGGTGTCGGCGGGCTGGACGACCGTTTCCGCGTCAAGGGCGAACAGGTTTTGCAATCGAGTGTCGCAGGACACGCCGACCCATCCCGCGCCCGCGCGCCGCGCCGCCGCCGCGGCCAATCGGGCGGCTCCGCTCATTTCGCCCGCGCGCACCAACACCGCGCCGCGGGAATATTTGTTGTCATAGGGCGTCGCCGCCGGTACGGAAAACAAATCGGGCGCGTTTTCGTAAACGGACGGATTTTGATGCGCGACGATTTCGTCGGGGATGCCGATCGGGCAGACGGTCAAATCGCCGACGCGTTCCTTGGCGGGGTAGAGAAAATGCCCGATTTTCGGCCGGCAAAAAGTGACCGTCATATCGCAGAACGGGGCGGTTCCCAGCACTTCGCCCGTGTCGGCGCAAACGCCGCCGGGGATGTCCAGCGCGACGCACGGCGCGGCCGTTTCGTTCAGCGCGTTGAAAAAATCGGCGATATCGCCCGTGACGGGGCGGCAAAGTCCTGTGCCGAAAACGGCGTCCACGAACAGACGGCCGTCCTTTTCCGCCCTTTTCAGGCTCTGAAGCGATAACGGGCGGACGGCGCCTTTGAATTTTTTGGCGTTTGCGGCCGCGGCGGGTGTCATTTTTTGTTCGTCGCCGGTGAAAACGACTTCGACGGGCCAGCCGCGCTGCCGCAACAATCGGGCGACGACGAACCCGTCCCCGCCGTTGTTGCCCGCGCCGCACAAAACGGTGACGGGGCGCTTGCCGTATCTGCGCGCGATTTGACACGCGGCGGCGAACCCCGCGTTTTCCATCAGCTGCAATTCCGGCATGATATTTGCAACGGTTTCCTTGTCGGCGTCGCGCATTTGTCCGGCGGTCAGTATTTCCATGGGGGCGAAGTCCTGCAAATGTTTGAATTTTGTTAATCTTTGTCCACTATACTACACCAAATCCGATTTAAGGGAGCTTTTTTGATCATGGTCGCCAGAATGCGGGAAAACATTCGAATCGTTGGAAAGAAAAACCTGTATGAAAAGTTTTTCAAAGTGGATGAATATCGCCTGAAATTCCCGCTGTACAACGGGGAAATGAGCGGCGAGATTTCGCGCGAAGTGATGGAACGCGGCCGCGCGGCGGGCGTTTTGCTGTACGATCCCGATTTGGACAAGCTGGTGTTCGTCGAACAGATGCGCGTGGGCGTTTTCGCCGCGGGGGATGAAAACCCGTGGGTGTTGGAATGTGTGGCCGGCATTTTGGATCATAAAAACGAATCGCCGGCGGACGTTGTCGCGCGCGAAGCCGCCGAAGAGGCGGGCGTGGCGGTGACGGCGGTCGAACCCGTGTGCGAATATTACTCCTCCCCCGGCGGTTTGTCGGAAAAGCTGTATGTGTACTGCGGACGGGCGGACGCTTCGCGCGTGCCGGAATACGCCGGTTTGGAATCGGAAGGCGAGGACATCCGCGTCGTCGTTCTGTCCGCCGCCGAGGTTGAAGAAAAGCTGTTTCGCGGGGAATTCAACAACGCGCTGACGATCATCGCCGTTCAATGGTTCGTGATGAACAGGGAAAAATTGCGCAAAAAATGGGGGAAGTCATGAAATTACGTCGTCATTTGTCACGCACGGTCAGCGCCGCCGTTTTAACTGCGTCCGTTTTGATTTGCGGCTGTTCCACACCGGGCAGTTCGCTGTTTAAAACCGACACCGAACAATCCATCTTGAACTGGTCGGCCAGCGAATATGAAGACGCCATCCATTACGCGCAAAAAGCGTTGCAAAAAAATCCGGACGACGTTTACGCCATGCTGGTGGCGGGGCTGTCCTATGAACGGTTGGGGTATCCGAACAGGGCGCGCGCGCTGTACGAACAGGCGGCGGCGTCGGACGACGGCGAATCCGTCGGCGTGTTCGGGGGCGTGCGCAACGTTCCGGCCGAAGAATTGAAAAAAACGGCGGCCGCGCGTCTGGCCGCGCTGAATTTGCCGCAAACGCCGCTGGCAGTTATGGATTCGGAAACGAAAACGGCCGTGTTCACCGCGTCCGCTTTCGGGCAAAAGGATTACGCGGCCGGAAAAAAGGTCGCTTCGGCCGATGAAATCAAAGGCGGGCTGGATATGCTGTCCGAGGGCGACCGCAACGTCGTTTTGCGTTTTTTGACGTTCATCCGCCTGCGCGATGAAAAATATGTGACCGAAGACGAATGGCAGTCGCGCCGCGCCGTCAATCTGGGCGGATTGCTGCCCTATACGCTGGCGCCGGCGGGAAAGGGGCTGGATCTGCCCGCGCCGACGGGGGACGTGATCATCGGGCGGTTGAACGCGCTGCGCGAAGCGTTGGAAATGCGCGCCATCACGCCCCGCGAACACGCTGCCGAACGCGAAATCATACTGGAGGCTTTGCTGCCGTCCAATCCGTTTTACCGGATGACGCCCGCGCCCGTGCCGCAGGATATTCTGCAAGGGGCGACCGCTTTGCGCCGGATTGAAACACTGCGGAATTTGAACCTGATCACCGCCGCCGAAGCGGCCAAGGAGAAAGCCGCGATTGAAAAGCTGACCTACGCTAAAATCGGCATGACGGGGGCGGACGGCCAATCCAGACCGGATGTCGCCAAGTGCGTTCAAAAATGCCTCAGCGTTCCGGCGACGCCGTGTCCCGCGGCAAAGCCCGCCGTGAAAAAGCCCGCGGTCAAAAAAGCGCCGGTAAAAAAAGCCGCCGCGAAAAAGTCCGCAGCGACGTGTCCTTGTTTGTAAGCGTGTTTGTAAAAACGGATCAGCCGACGAACAACAATTCGGGGATGTCCGTTCCCATCAAATCGAAATTCAAACCGCAATAATCGGCGGCCGTTTTGCCGTTTTTGTCCTTGATCGTTTTGTCCGCGCCGTTGTCCAACAGGATGCGCACCATGTCCGGATCGGGGTTGAACGTGGCCGCCAGCATCAGCGCGGTTTGGCCTTTGTCGTCCCTCGCGTTGATATCAATGCCGTTTTGCACCAAAAACGGCACGATTTCGTGATCCTGATTGTGTTTGACGGCGATCATCAAAACCGTCTGCCCGTCAGGCAGGGGGCGCGCGATGTCGATGCCGTTGCTTAACGCCTGACGGATTTCCGCGACGTTGCCGTCTTCCATCAAATTGACAATGCGTTCGGTGACTTTGTCCAAACGGACGGAACGGCCGGCGTGGGTTTTGTTTTCCAGCTGTTCTTCGATTTTGGCGTCTTCGGCTTTTGGGCTTTTATGGTTTTTGTTTTTAGCTTCTTTTTCCGCTTTTTCATAGGCGGCCAGCTCTTCGGCTTCCTCCGGTGTGATGTGCACTTTCATCAACACGACCAGTAAAACAAGCGCAATTCCGGCGATAACAAAACCTGTCATGGCGTTCCTCCCTTAAAAACGGACGCTGTGCGGAAATAAACCGTCGTATCGGACGGTGCAATCGAACAGCCGTCTTTTCCTTTACCGAAAGATAGTCTAAACGATTACTGGCAATAAAGTCAAGAAACGCGGCGGTTTCAGCCCCGCAACCGCTTGCGAACGGATTCGGCGTGTGCGGTCAGCCCCTCGGCCGTTCCCAGCAGAACCGCGGCGTTGCCGATTTCTTTCAGCGTTTTGTCCGTGCAGGACAGGATCGTCGTGCGCTTCATAAAGCTTTGGACGCCCAGCCCCGACGAAAAACGCGCGCTGCGCGCCGTGGGCAGGACGTGGTTCGGCCCGCCGACGTAATCGCCGATCGCTTCGGGCGTGAAATGGCCGAGGAAGATCGACCCCGCGTGATGAACGCGTTTGCACAGTTCTTCCGGATTTTTGACACAAAGTTCCAAATGCTCCGGCGCGATCCGGTCAACCAGCGCGCCCGCCTGTTCCGTCAGGTTTTCGACCAGAATGACGGCGCCGTTGTCCTGCCAGCTTTTGCGCGCGATGTCGGCGCGCGACAAGGCGGACAGCTGGCGTTCCAGCTCGGCTTTCACTTTTTCGGCCAGACCGGCGCAATCCGTGATCAGAATCGGCTGCGCGGAAACGTCGTGTTCCGCCTGTCCCAGCAAATCGGCCGCCACCCATTCGGGATTGGCGGAATCGTCGGCGACGACCAGAATTTCGGACGGACCCGCGATCATGTCGATGCCGACGCGGCCGAACACTTGGCGTTTTGCCGTTGCGACATAGGCGTTTCCGGGGCCGACAATCATATCGACGGGGCGGATCGTTTCCGTTCCGAACGCCAGCGCGCCGATCGCCTGCGCGCCGCCGATGCGGTAGATTTCGTCAATGCCGACGCAGTCCGCCGCCGCCAGAACCAGCGGGTTGATCTTTCCGTCGGGGCAGGGGACGACCATGACGATGCGCTTGACGCCCGCGACTTTGGCGGGGATCGCGTTCATCAAAACGGACGACGGATAGGCCGCTGTGCCCCCCGGAACATACAGCCCCGCCGCCATGACCGGCGTCCACCGCCACCCCAGTAGCGCGCCCGTTTCATCGTTGAAAAAGTGGCTTTCCGGCATCTGTTTGTCGTGAAAGGCCTCGATTCGCTCCGCCGCCAGATACAACGCGTCCAACGTGTCGCGGTCGCAGGATTCGACGGCTTGTTCGATTTCGGATTCGCCGACGCGCATCGTTTCGGGCGTCAGGTCGAGGCGGTCGAATTTCCTTGTGTAATCCAAAACGGCCGCGTCCCCGTTTTCGCGCACGTTTTTCAATATTTCCGCGACGGATTCGTTGACATCCGCGGCGTTTTCCCGCTTGGAGTTCAAAAAGGCGTCAAACTCTTTTTCAAAACCGTCGTTGCGAATGTCAAGCGCGTAAGTCATCAACTGCTCCTTTGAATTTATCCAGCCAGACGGTCAGTTCCGCCGTGTGTGTTTTAAACGCCGTCCGGTTGACGATCAATCGGGCGGAAACGTCCATGACGTGTTCGATTTCGACCAGTCCGTTCGCTTTCAGCGTCGCGCCCGAAGACACGACATCGACGATCCTTTGGCACAAACCGATCGCGGGCGCCAGCTCCATCGCGCCGGACAGCTTGACACATTCGGCCTGTATCCCTTTGGATTGATAGTATTTTTTTGTGATGTTCGGATATTTTGTCGCAACGCGGACATGACCGGCGCGGTTCAAATCCGTTGTTTCACATCCGGCCAACGCGGCCGAAGCCATATGACATTTGCCGATTTTCAAATCAACGGGTGCGTAAATTTCGGGATAGTCGAATTCCGCCAGAACATCGTTGCCGCAAACGCCGATTTGCGCCGCGCCGAACGCGACAAAAGTCGCCACGTCGAAACTGCGCACGCGGACGATGTCAACGTCTTCGCGATTCGTTTTAAAACGCAACAAACGTGATTTTTCATCGAAAAACGCGTCCTCCGGTTCAATGGACGCGGCCTTTAAAAACGGCAGCAACTCGTCCAGAATCCGGCCTTTGGGCAGGGCGACGATCGTTTTTTGCATGATCAATCCCCTTGCAGCCGTTCAATACGTGCGCCGCAAGATGACAGCTTTTCTTCCAAATGCTCATAGCCGCGATCCAGATGATAGACGCGGTTGACGATCGTTTCGCCCTCCGCCGCCAATCCGGCCAGAACCAAGCACATCGACGCGCGCAGATCCGTCGCCATGACCTCCGCCCCCGACAGTTTCGGCACGCCGCGCACAATGGCCGATGAAACACCGTGCACGTTGATGTTCGCCCCCATGCGCGCCAATTCCGGAACGTGCATGAACCGGTTTTCAAAAATGGATTCGGTGATCAGCGACGCGCCGCTGACCGTCGTCAGCAAAGCCGTCAGCTGCGCTTGAACGTCCGTCGGAAATCCGGGGTAGGGTTCCGTCATCACGTCTGTTCCGATCAGATAGGCGTCCGTCGCGTCGGAAACAAAGCCGTTTTCCGTTTCCGTGATTGTCACGCCGATGTCGGTCAAAACGTGCGCTACCGCGGCCAGATGGTTCAAATTCGCGTCCGTGATTTCGATTCGGCCGCGCGTGATGGCCGCCGCGATCGCATAGGATGCGGCCTCGATGCGGTCGGCGACGACCTTGTGCGTCGCGGAATGCAAGGATTCGACGCCGTCAACGGTCAGCGTGTCCGTCCCCAGCCCTTGAATCTTCGCGCCCATTTTGATCAGACATTCGGCCAAATCGGTGATTTCCGGTTCGCGGGCGGCGTTTTTGATGACGGTGCGCCCCTCGGCCAGCGTCGCGGCCATCAGGATGTTTTCCGTTCCGCCGACGGTGACTTTCGGAAACAGGATTTCCGTTCCCTGCAAACGCTTGCCGTTGGTGAAAGCGATGATGTACCCTTCTTTAATCCGGATCTCCGCCCCCATTTTTTCCAACGCCGACAGGTGCAGGTCAACCGGCCGCGTTCCGATCGCGCATCCGCCGGGCAGGGATACTTTCGCCTTGCCGAATCGGGCGACCAGAGGCCCCAGCACCAAAATCGACGCGCGCATTTTGCGCACGATGTCGTAGGGTGCCTTTAAATTATAGATGTTCGACGAATCGAAACACAGCGCGCCGCCGTCCAAATCGGTCAGCGTCAGCTTCACCCCGTGCTGCGACAGCAGGTTCGTCATCGTCATGATGTCCGCTAGATGCGGCAAATTAGTCAGCGTCAGAGTTTCGGGCGTCAGCAAACTGGCCGCCATCAACGGCAAAGCGGCGTTTTTCGCCCCGCTGATTTTGATTTTTCCGTTCAGCGCGACGCCGCCTGTAATGCGAATACGGTCCATTCGGATATCCTAATAAAGTACAGGTTTTAAAACACGGATTTAACTTCTAATCCACTCCGCGCGTCAGGGCAAGCTATTTCCCGTCCCGATCCTTTTCGGCGCGATTTTTTTCGGCCAGCTTTTCGCGTTCTTCGATCTGCTTTTTGCGCAGGATCAGGTTGTGGCGCAGCATTTCTGCTTGTTTTTCCTGTTTTTTTGTTTGCGATTGCGTGTCGGACATGACGGAAACCCTTTGTTAAAACCGGATTCAGTATCCGATTTTAAAATTAGTTTATCAACAGAATATTTTTTTCTTGCGCGGCGCGGATAATTCTTATATGTTCCCCCTTGTGCCGCCGCTGTAGCTCAGTGGTAGAGCACTTCCTTGGTAAGGAAGGGGTCGCGTGTCCGATTCACGCCAGCGGCACCATAAAAACGGCGGAAACCCTAGGTTTTCGCCCTTTTTATTTTCAATCCGTCAAACATAAAAAATCCGTCCAATATTGGACGGATTTTCTGGTTTTGTTCACGGGTTTGTTATTTTAACGGCAGAATTTCGCGGATTTTTGCCAAGGCGGCGTTTTGTTCCTTGATTGTTTTTCTGGCTTGTTCCAGTTCGGCGGTCAGTTCGCGGAACCAGCGCTGTTTGATTGATGCGCAACCGCCCAGCATCAGCGCGGCAAGGTCGCGCGCCAGCGTTTCTTCTTCGGTTCGGACGGGCGGCGGCAAAGCCGTTTGTCCGTTCGCCGACGCGCCGTCAACGTGTTCAGCAAGGGCGGTGATCACCCATTTCCGGAACGCCGCGGCTTTTGGCGTGCGCGCGAACATTCCGATCAGCCATGCGCCCTCCCGGTTGAACACGCGGACGCGCGTCCGTCCCTGTTTGACGATGCGCGTCATTTCCGGCGTGAACTCGTCGGCGTGAGCCGTATAGAGTTTTGACAGACTTCCATTTTGGAAGTCCGTCCCCAACGCACCCGCGATTTGTGGGAGCGTCATCATCGGCTGACCGTCCACGGTGATCAGTTCGATGTCTTGATTTTCAAATTTTACGATTGAGTTTGTCATCTGATTTTCTCCGTTTCAATGGAACGCCCGAAACCGTCAGGCGCGGGAGGTTGAAACCCACGAATCAGATACGTGTGGTCGTCCTTACGGATAGACCCCTCCCGCATAAAAGCGGGCATAAAAAAGGCGCATTACGGAGCGTTTGCCGTCTGATTTGAGGGGTTTCAAGCCTCGTACAAACGGTAGCGCGCCGCGGAGTCGGTGTCAAGCGTTTTTAATAAATGCGTTCCTCCAAGGTGCATACCTTCACCCACTCTGCGTTTTCGTCTGCCGCGTTGGGGGCGTATCTGCACAAAATGTCAAAATCTTCATCTTGCTTCAAAAACAAAGAGCCTTGCGCCGCTTTTGAAAATTTTACCAGCGCGCCATGTCTATATCTGCTATTCAAAACTATTGTCGCCTCGTAAATGTTTTCGAGTGTTTTCGCGTCTTGAATTCTTAAATACGCTCTCGGTGAAAACATATCGTACTGCGATATATAAGTGGTGTCTTTCGTGTTATAAGTTGAATATTGTTTTTGTTTCAAAAAGTCCGTTAAGATTGTGTAGGAATATTTTGCGGTTTTCGACGTTCCTATTTTCCAGCCCGCGCCTTGAAGTCTTTTGCGAATGACTTTATTTATTCGAGCGGCGGTAACCGATGAATCCTGCAATTCGTAATAAATAGTTTTGTCGTCATCCCGCAATGCGCCGAGGTCGCTTTGTACATATAGAGTGCCATCTGTTTGAGCGCATGCGGACAGTATTAAAGTAAACAGTATTGAAAATTTCTTCATGGCGATTCCTTCCCGTAACGTTTGCTTTGATTCTGTCCGCATCGTTCGAAGTGTCAACAAAAAAAGAGCATACGCCGAAGCCATCAAATCCTGTTAATGATGGTTTTGCCGTCGTGGAAACCTTTCTGCCAGACGAACCACGCGTAGCAGGTCGGCGACGATTTGACAGCTGAAAAGTCGCCGTTTTTCGCGCATTTTATGCGTTTGCGGCAAACGTGGATTCGCGCGGGCGGGTAGCGGTCGAACAAATCGTCGCGGGCAACGGATTCCAAAAACTGGATTTTCAGAAACAGACAAAGCAGGTGTCCGGGGGACAAGAGGTCGCACCCGTGCGCGACGAACCGTTCCG
>ERZ808252.38-NODE-38-length-147337-cov-12.126057_pt1 | contig 147337 bp, 126 predicted proteins | sample MGYA00521242_ERZ808252 | MGnify/ENA primary metagenome ERZ808252 (study PRJEB31516, sample SAMN03275581) | gut metagenome | biome: mammalia-associated habitat; material: feces | host: Papio cynocephalus | place: Kenya | collected 2012-08-07 ...
TTCGAACACAGAAGTTAAGCTCAATTACGCCGAAAGTACTTAGCTGGCAACGGCTCGGGAGGATAGGTAGTTGCCGTATTTTATTCCTCGTTAGCTCAGCGGTAGAGCATTCGGCTGTTAACCGAAGGGTCGTAGGTTCAAACCCTACACGGGGAGCCATGAAAAATCGTAGATTTTATCTACGATTTTTTTGTTGCTTTTCAGTTTTTTGCGTTTCTATAATTATTTTTTTTACTTGTTTTTGCCATAAAATCAGCCACTAAAATAATATTTTACGCATACAACAAAGATAATCCAAAATACGGATTTTTGCTGGAATAAAAAGGTTTGAAACGACTTTAAACTATCGGGGTTTGAGAAGTTGTTAAATGCGTTAGGTTGTAAGCTTAGACAAAAACTCTACGTTCTCGTAAAGGTCTTCGAATAACTCGAAAAATCTTATATTTATTCGTTCTAAGTCATCTATCATTTTTTTACTCCGTAAGAAATGTCAAAATTATAAAAATTGTTAAACTCGTTATAATTTTTTAAAAAGTTGATTTATATAATTAAATATGATAAAATTATATTTATTTTAATAAAGGAGAAATTTATGTCTAATATTTGGCACGATTTATCTCTAGAAAGAGTATCGCCCGACGATTTTATATGTGTAATAGAAATAAGTAAGGGTAGCAAAAAGAAATACGAGCTTGATAAAAGTACGGGAATGTTGATTTTGGATAGAATATTGTACACTTCTACACATTATCCTGCGAATTACGGATTTATTCCGCTAACGCTGGAAGACGACGGCGACCCGCTAGACGTTTTGCTTTTATGTTCGGAAGAGTTAGACCCTATGACACTTTGTAGGGCTTATCCCATAGGCGTAATATCTATGGTAGACAACGGTCATAACGACGAAAAAATAATAGCGATACCTTTTTCCGACCCCGTATACAACGTGTATAAAGACATATCCGAACTTCCTTCTCACGTGTTTGAAGAAATGCGACACTTTTTTTCGGTGTATAAAAATTTAGAAGGAATGGCAACTGCGGTAGACGTAGTTCGCGGAAAGCAAGAAGCGTTAAAAGTAATAAAAAATTCTATAAATTTATATAAAAAAACTTTTGTAAAATAAAATATTTAACGAAAGTTTTAAAAAATAATAATGTTTTCTTATGCTACCGCCCGCGTGATTATTTTCTTGCGAATTTCAAAACGTTTTAGATATGTAGGTACTCGTTTAATATAAATTTTAAATAGAAAAAGTAAACGTTTTTTATACTTTATATCGACGTTTAAACGAGTCTTAAAACAAAAAACAAGTTAAAAGCGACATATAGATAGATGTTTTTATCCGCCATAGTAAAATTTTCTTGCAAAAACAAGTAAATTTTCGGCGGATTTTTTTTGGAAAGTTTTTTAAATTTTCTCATATAATATTACGATATGAGTTATTCTATTTCGGTAATAAATTTAAAAGCGTTAAAAAACAACGTCAAAAAAATAAAGTCTAAAATCTGCGAAAACGTAAAGTTTTGCGCGGTAGTAAAGTCCGACGCGTACGGGCACGGTTTGTCTGAAACGGCAATCGCTATCGAAAATCAAGTCGATTTTTTTGCCGTTTCGTTTTTAGAAGAAGGTTTGATTTTAAGGTATAGCGGAATTAAAAAACCTATTTTAATTTTAATACCATTAAAAAATTCCGAGCTTTTTATTGCCGAAAGATATAATTTAAGCGTTTCGCTTGCAAGTGTTAAACAGGCCGAATTTATTCAAAATAACAAAATAAAAGTAAAAGTCCATATTGCGGTAAATACAGGAATGAATAGGTTAGGAGTTGATGCTCTTGAAGAATTTAAAAACTTATACTCAGTTTTAGGGAAAATTAGAGTGCAAGGAGTTTTCTCCCACTTGTTTAGCGAAAATAGGGAAACTTGCGAAAAGCAATTTTTACTGTTTAAAAAGTTTTCGGAATACGCAAAAAAAGTAAATTCTAACGTAATTTGCCATATTTGCGCAAGCAATTTTTTGTTTTTAGATAAGAGTTATCAGTTAGATATGGTAAGGGTGGGGATAGCTATGTATGGATATAGTCCTGCAAAAAACGTAAAAACCACGCCTTGTATGAAAATTTACGCGGAAAAATTAGCCGATAGAACTTTACAAAAAAATCAAAACGTGCTTTATGGTAATTTCGTATTGCAAAAATCGGAAAAAGTTAGTATAATAAAATACGGATATGCCGACGGCGCGCCAAGAGTTAGTAATTTAACTTTAAACAATAGATGTATGGATATTTCCTGTGTTAAACAAAGTAAAAAGTCTAATATCGTTATGGACGACGCGTTAAAAATTGCAAAACAGCTTGGCACTATTCCTTACGAAGTTTTAGTTTCTTTTTCTAAAAGAAGTAATAGGATTTATAGAGATTATGAGAATAATATCGGGGAAAAATAGGGGAAGAAAATTGTTTTCTTTCGACGGAGAAGAAATACGTCCAACGTCTGATAAAGCTAGGGAAGCGTTATTTGCAATTCTCGGCAACGTTCAAGACTTAAATTTTTTAGATCTATGTTGCGGTACGGGCGCGATAGGACTGGAAGCCGAGTCTAGGGGCGCAAACGTCGTTATGGTCGATTGCAATAAAAAAAGTTTAGAATTAGCCAAAAAAAACGCCGAGCTAATTAAGTCGGAAGCAAAGTTTGTGTTATCGGACGCGTTAGCGTATTTAAAAAATACGGACAAAAAGTTTGACGTAATTTTTATTGACCCACCATATAAAATTTCCTTATGCGGACAAGCGGTAAAAATAATCGAAGAACGCTCGCTTTTATCGGATGGCGGAACGCTTATTTACGAACGGGACGTCCAAGAAGATTTTTCGGGGGAGAAATTAAAAAAATATAAAGAAAAAAAATACGGAAAAGCATATTTTTCGTTTTACGGAGAAAATTTATGAAAAAATGCGTTTTTGCTGGAAGTTTTGACCCAATAACAAAGGGACATATGGAAATTATAGAAAAAGCAAGCAAATTGTTTGACGAAGTGGTCGTGGGGCTACTCTATAATCAAGACAAAAAATATACTTTTTCGGAAAACGTTCGAAGGCAAGCCGTAAAGGATGCGTGCGCTAATATTAAAAACGTAACCGTAAAAAGTTTCGACGGAAGATTAGTCGATTTTTTAAAGCAAGAAAATACCGTGTATTTCGTTAGGGGGCTAAGAAACGAAAAAGACTATAAATACGAAGAAAGAATTAGAAGGATAAATAAAAGCTTTTATCCCGATATAGAATACGTGTATTTATGCTCGGATAAAAACGTACAAATAAGTTCAACGCTTGTTAAAACTAAACTAGCAAACGGTGAAGACGTTTCTGAGCTTGTTCCGTTAGAAGCGATAAAATATTTAAAAATTTAAAGAAATATCTTTAAAAATATTAGCGTTAAAATTAGCGAAATTATTCCGTGTAACAGTTTAAAAACAATAAAAACGCCTTTTTTAATTTTGCATTTTTCTAAAAAAGAAACGGACTGACATATTACGCATAGTCCGCCGAAAGACATTGCAAAAGAGCTTAATGCAATATTTGCCGTTGCTTCGCCTAGCGCGGAAACGGCTTTAACTCCGTTAGAACTTTCGAGTAGGCAAATTAAAAAGCTTTTTATGTGTTCTTTATCCGATATAAACGAGAAAATTTTAGCAAATAAATCAAAAAATCCTATAATTTCTATGGTTTTTATTAGTACAGAAAATACGCAAATAAAACCGCCGATAATTAAAGAAGTTTGCACGGATTTAAAAATGCAATCGTACAAAACGTTGTTTTTTTCGGCTTTTACGGGGAAATTTTTATAATAAGAGCTTTTAAAGAAATTTTTTATACTAAGCGTGCAAATTAAACATGATAAAATATGCGATAAATAAATAATTATTCCTATTTTTATGTTAGAAAAAAGGCAATTTCCTATTACGCTTATAATAAACGTACTGCTTCCTACGGAAGACAGCGTTGCAATAGTTTGCGCTTGATTAGTATCAATCGTTTCGTCTTGATAAAAATCGGCAGTTAGTTTTGCTCCTACGGGATAACCGCTTAAAATAGAAAACGTAAAAACGTATAAATAGACGGGATTTATTCCTAAAATTCTTTTATTGCAACGTTTATTAAAATCAACGGAGTAGCTAACTAGGTTAGACAAAAACAAAAACGGAAGCGTGCAGGGGAGAACCGTTACCCCCCACAGCTTTAAACCTTGCAAAAAACTTTCCGCGCATTTTGCGGAATTGATTATCATTAAAATCATTGCCATAATCAAAATAATCGGGAAAATTTTTTTCAAAATTTTTTTCATAGTATATTTTATTTTTTCTAATGGCAAAAAATACTGTTTTTTAATTTTTTACTGTTTAAAAAATTAAAGTTTATTAAAGGAAGAAACTTTACATGAATAATATTTTCGATATGATTTCCGACGAAAAAATTCCTTTGGCGGAAAGAATGCGTCCTTCTACATTAAAAGAATTCGTAGGACAAGCTAACGTTTGCGGAGAAAAAAGTTTGCTTAGAAGGGCTATATCTTTGGACAGGCTCGGCAGTTGTATTTTTTACGGACCGCCCGGGTGCGGGAAAACCACGCTTGCAAATGTAATAGCAAATTCGACTAGCGGAGCTTTCGTTAAATTAAATGCAGTATCAAGCGGAGTTTCAGACGTTAAAAAAGTCGTAGAAGACGCCGTAAAATTAAAAAAAAGTACGGGAAGAAAAACCTATTTATTGCTTGACGAATGTCATAGGTTTAATAAAACTCAAAGCGACTCTCTACTTCCCGGAATAGAAAAGGGCGATATAATTTTTATAGGTTCGACTACCGAAAATCCATATTCCGCAATGACGCCCGCAATAGTTTCGCGTTGTAGAATTTTTAAATTTGAAAGATTGTCGGAAGAAGACATAAAGGGTTGCCTAATAAATGCGTTAAAAGACGAAAAAAGGGGACTCGGGCAATATAAAACTTGCGTTACGGAAGAAGCTATAAATCATTTGGCTTGGGCTAGCGGAGGAGATTTAAGAATTGCTTACAACGGTTTAGAACTTGCTGTTTTAACAACTCCGCCCGATGAAAACGGTTTGATTACCGTTACGCTGAAAGACGCGGAACAATCCGTTCAAAGAAAAGCAATATCGGTTGATACGGGGCTTTATTACGATATGCTGTCAGCGTTTTGTAAGTCCCTAAGGGGAAGCGACGCAAACGCGAGTTTGTTTTACGCTTTTCGTTTAATAGAAGCAGGTTGCGACCCGCTTTTAATTGCAAGAAGACTAATAGCTCACTCTTCGGAAGACGTGGGACTTGCTAATTCACAGGCGTTAGTCGTAGCGGTAAGCGCGCTTACGGCTCTTCAAAATATGGGAGTGCCGGAAGGTTTAATTCCGCTTTCGCACGCTATTATTTACGTATGCACTAGCGAAAAATCTAATTCGGTGGTAAAAGCTATGGCAAAAGCCAAAGAAGACGCCGTTAAACTTTATAACGACGACGTTCCCGCGCACCTTAAAAATTCGGTTTACGCCGGCGAAGAAGAAAAACGCTTGTCTAGTAAGTATCTTTACCCGCACGATTTCGGGGGGTATTGCAAGCAACAGTATTTGCCCGATTCCGTAAAAGACCACGTTTATTACGAGCCGTCCGATAACGGAGAAGAAAAAAACATAAAAAAATTTATGGAAAAAATTAAAAAACTTTAATCGAAACGTAAAATTTTAATAAAAAAAGTAAAAAGTTGTGGCAAAAACCAATAAAAGACATTGAAACTATTGAAAAAAATAATTATTTAATATATAATAAAAAAAGAGTGTTCGCTCAAATTGCATTTTGGAGAATTAAATGGAAGAAAAAAGAGAACTTGCCGAAAAAGGCGGAGTTACGTTTAAAGAATTGTTTATAGTTTTTAAAAGATTATGGATAATATTGCTTGCCGTTTTGATAATCATTACGGCAGGAATGACTTTTTTGGGGAGTAAGAAACAAGTTCAAACGTATAGTGCGTCCGCAACGCTAGTAGTAAAAGCAAATTCTCAGTCGTACGCGTCGGAACTAACCGAAACTTTTATTACACTTTTACACGAAGGCGTACTTGCAAGCGACGTGTATAAATGCAACAGCGACAGAAGTACGGGAGTATGGGAAGAAAATTTTAACTACGTAACGGAAGAAGAAAAACATTTGGTTATTTTCGAAGGATTGGGTAAAATTTACGCCACCGCAAGCGAAGGACTTCCGTTTATAACCGTTTCTTACACGTCTACTCACAGCCAACAAGTTGCTAAAAAAACGTTAGAACAAATAATTTACAGTTTGCAAAATGTTTCTAAAATGAAAAACAGCGCAGGCGAATATACTATGCCTTACGCTGCAGGAAACGTAGAAAAGCTTGGCAGTATGGAAAATATAAGCTCTTGGGTAGTGCCTAAAAATACAAAAAGATTTACATTGATAGGGATACTTGCAGGTATTTTAATAGATATAGCGATTGTTTTTTTAGTGTATAAACTAGACGATACCGTTAAAACCAAAGAAGAACTTGAAAGGATTACGGGCGCTTTATTTATTACTTACATTGAAGATATAGAAGACGATAAAGGAGGACGCCGTTAATGTTTGAGTTTTTAAAAGGCCGTAAAAGAAAAAGCGGAGCGGAAAGAAGTTCTAATATCGTCGTAGACAAAAAGAAATATTCGGGAGTAACGGAGTGTTACAATCGTTTAAAAGATAATTTGTTATACTTAAATAACGATTCTTCCATAAAAGTAATTCAAGTAGAATCCGCCGTTTCGGGAGAAGGTAAAACGACACTTATTTGCAATTTGGCGGTGTCAATCGCAATGAACGAAAAGAAAATTTGCGTAGTAGATTTAGACTTTCGTAAACCGAGAGTTCATAGGACGTTCGGGATAGAAAACGAAAAAGGAATGTCGGAGTATTTAGTCGGTAAAATAAGTAAAGAAGAGCTTATTAAAAAGACCAAATACAACGTAGACGTAATAAACAGGGGTTCTAGCATAGCAAACGCTTCTATGGCGTTGACTTGCACTAAATTCGTAGAGCTTATGAAAGAGCTACGCGAAGAGTACGATTTTGTTTTGGTCGATACGCCCCCCGTATTACAAATTTCAGATTACGTAAATATTTCAAGGGTAACGGACGGCGTAATTTTCGTAGTGGCGGCAGGTTACACTAAAAGGGACCAAGTAAGGGACGCTTTTTACGAAATGAAAAAAAATAACATAAAAATTATCGGCACGGTTATGACTTTCGTAAAAAAACACGGAGTATATTCTAAATATTACTATAATTATTACGCTAAAAAATACTATAGCAATTACTATTATTCTTCTTATTACGATAAAGCGGACGAAGAAGATAAAGACGATGAAAACGTAAACGCAGAAGAAAAAAATGATTGATATACATTGCCACGTTTTACCTTTTATCGACGACGGAAGTTTAAATTACGAGCAAAGTGAAAAGATGCTTGAAAATTGCATAAAGGCAGGCGTTACGGATTTATTTTGTACTCCGCATTACAGAGCACCGTATTTAATCGAAAAAGAAAAATACGATACTGCTTTTCAAGATTTTCAAAATTATTGCTTGCAAAAATTCGATATTCGCTTATATAAGGGGCAAGAAATTAAGTTTGACGAATCCGTTAAAAATCTTTTGTCGGAAGGAAGACTGGTTACGATGAACTCTACTAAATGTGTTTTGGTAGAGTTTGATTTTTCCGTCGAGCAAGATATTGCGGAAATTTGTTATTCGCTTTCGATGAAAGGGTATATTCCGATAGTGGCCCACGTAGAAAGGTATTTTTATACAAATTCTATTGATAAAATAGAAGATATAAAGCAGTCCGGCGGGCTTATACAAATAAACTCCGACAGTGTTATAGGTTATAACGGCGGTAGAATTAAAAAATTCGTGTTAAAGCTTATAAAACTCGGATTAGTTGATTTCGTTGCAAGCGATTATCACTTTATAAGAGAATACACTTTAAAAAAGGCGTATATAAAAGTGAGTAAAAAATTCGGAGAACAAACCGCAAAAGAGTTGTTTGAAGAAAATCAACAAATTTTAATCGACAATAAAAAATTAAGACAGTAAAGGTAAAAATGATAATAGACAATTTAAAAAAATATAAATATTATTCCCTATTCGCTTTATCCGCAATAAATTCTTTCAGAGTCGTTTTCGATATGATAGATTTTAGTAAAACGGGTAATGTAATTTTAAGCGTTGTATTTTACATAGTTCTTGCTTTTTTTGTATTGTGCAGTTTTTCAGAATTTAAAAAAAGTTTTCTAAACCCGATTTTTTGCCTTGTGTCAGGAGTGTTCGTTCTTACTTTTTTTACAATGGGATTAGGTAAAGGAAATATTTTAACGACGATACTCGTTCTTGCTTGCGTAAGAGAGTCAAATATTAAAAAAGTTATAAAAATTATTATAATACCTAAAGCCGTTTTGTTTTTCATTTATCTTTTTTTCGTTGGCGTAAAAATTATTCCCGACGAAATCAGGGGAGTTCGTAAAAAATTCGGAATACTCATAGAAAGACATTCGTTGGGACATTCTAGTCCGAATTGTAATTTTTGGATGTTATTTCCTTGTTACGCAGGATATTTATTTATAAGAAAAAAAGTGGCTTTTTGGGAACTGGCTATTCATTTTGCCTTATTTTATACTTTATATTGTCTAACGTATTGCAGAGCGGGATTTTATTGCGTAACTATTTTAATAACGTCGTATTTTTTGTATTCGTTTTTTCCAAAAGCGATTCGCAATTTATTTTCTTTAAGAATAGTAAAATACATTTTTATCGTATTATGTATAACTTCTTTAGCACTTTGTTTAATTGTAAAGAACTTAGGCACGGAAGAGCTTAAAGAGCTAACGCGTAGATATTTAGACGGTCAAGATTTGAATTTTTGGGAAAAATTATTAGTAAAATTAGATTTAATGTCTTCTTCTAGAATTTTAAACGGTGCGAAAGCTATTGAAAAATACGGTTTTTCGTTGTTCGGGCAAAACGTAGATTACGAAATGTACGTAGATAATTCTTTTATTAAGTTGCTTACTTCTTACGGAGTGTTATTTACTTACACGCTACTTATTTCTATGTACTATACCATAAAAAAATTGCAGAACGAAAAAGAAACGCTCGCGTTAATTATAATCTGCATATTTGCGTTATATTTTGTGTTCGAACAAGTTTTCTTTAACGTAATGGACGCTTTTATTTATTTATTTGCCGTGAGCAGAAAAAAACGGGAAAAGTTGACCGATAAGTCGATTTTAGCCGTATAGCTTTATATTTTACATATTTTAGGCGACGCAAAAATTGCGTCGCCTATACTTTTTATTTTTTCGTTTGAAAGTTAAAAAAAATAATTGTTTTTTCCTAAACTTTTTATTTATTTTAGTTTTGAAATTTTTTTAAAAATTTATTCTTGGATTAAAATTTTTAAATTCTCGCTTTTAGTTTCTCTCATGCAAACGTTTTTAATTTTTAACAATTCCAATTGTTTTTAAATCATTGTTTGTCAATGTAGAAGTAATACATACCTTTTTTTATGGGGGTAACCGTACCGTTTAAGGCTACGATAGCTCCGCACAAAACGTCTAGAAAGCGTTGACCGTTTTCAAAATTTACCTGCGAAACGTTTACTAAAACCGAAACGCCGTTTTTTAGTTCCGCAATAATTTGTTCTACGTCGTCGAAGGATAGCGGATTTCTTACGGGTTGGTTTGCGCCTTGTTCGCCTACGGAAGCTGAAAAAAGTTTTTCCTTTTCGTATATAGGTTCGTTTTCTACCGGAGTTGCTGTTTGCGTTTCCTGTCTTTTTTTATTTTGGGCGTCTTTTTTAAAAAAGAAATTAAATAAACTCATTTTATATCTCCGTAATTTCTTGCTCCGAAAATTTTAGTTCCCAGTCTTATCATATTACTACCGTTTTCTATCGCGATTTTATAGTCGCCCGACATACCCATCGAAAGATATTTAAAGTCGGGGTAGATTTTTTTATAATCGTCGTAAATATTTCTTGCTTGTTTAAATAAATCGGCTAAACTTTTTTCGTCGTAAAAAGCGGGGGCAACGGTCATAAGTCCTAAAACTTTTACGTTAGAAAGCTTAGATATTTTGCAAAGTAAATCGGATAGCTCTTCCTTTTTAACTCCGCCTTTATTTTCTTCGCCCGCTAAATTCATTTCTATCAAAACGTTGGTAGTTACGTTTTTCTCAACCGATTTTTTAGAAATTTCATTTGCAAGTTCAAAGCTGTCCACCGACTGAATAAGGTAAACTTTGCCTATTAAATATTTAAGTTTATTAGTTTGCAATCTTCCTATAAAATGTCTTACTGCATTAGGGGAAACCAAATCGTTTTTATCCCTAAATTCCTGCGCTTTGTTTTCGCCTATATCGGTTAAACCGCAAGCAATAGCTTGGTTTATTGCGTCTGCGGTTTGAGTTTTCGTTGCGCCGACAAGAGTTATTTTTTCGCCTAAATTATTTCCGTTTTCGATTTCTTTAAAAATTTTATCTAAATTTTCTTTAATCATATTTCTATTATATTTTTTAAAAATTATCTTGTCAATTTTTTTTACAAAAAAAATAAAGACCGCAAAAAACTTTGCGGTCAAATTATTCAAAATACTGCGCTTCTTTTTTCGAAATTTCTTACCGAAGCGGTAACGACGCAGGTAACTCCGTTAAAGCTACCTTGTGGCACATATCGGCGTTTGTTTAGTGCTGCTACGTTCCCGTCCTGACACGTTTCGCAAGGCGATATTGCACAAGACCTTAACATCAACGTCCCTTACGGCATTCAGCCAACCATAAAAAACCCCTAGAAAAGCATTCAGCCCCGCTGTAGCGGATTGCGGGTATAGGGCACCGCTAGCTCCCCGCCTAGCACAGTACGATTATTTTACATTAAATTTTTTAAAAAAGCAAGCTTTTTAATAAAAAAATACTTTACATAAAAGTCGTATTTTGTTAAAATTAGTAAGTATTGTAGTATATATAATTTATTATAACGGAAAAACTTATTTTCTTAAAAGAAAAAGGAGCGAAAATGTATAAAAAAGTATCAACCACACTTAATTTTTTGGACAGAGAAAAAGAAATTATCGACTTTTGGAACAAAAATCAAGTGTTTGAAAAGAGTATCGACGCAAGAAAAGACGGCAAGGAATTTTGTTTTTACGACGGACCGCCTACCGCCAACGGAAAACCGCATATCGGACACGTTTTAACGAGAGTTATGAAGGATATAATTCCCCGTTATAAAACTATGAAAGGTTATCACGTTTTAAGAAAAGCGGGATGGGATACTCACGGACTTCCCGTTGAGCTCGAAATAGAAAAACAACTAGGTCTTGACGGTAAAAAAGACATAGAAAAATACGGAATAGAACCTTTTATCAAAAAATGTAAAGAAAGCGTATGGAAATATACAGACGAATGGAAAAAAATGAGCGACAGGCTCGGTTATTGGGTTGATATGGACAATCCGTACGTTACCTATCACGACGATTATATCGAATCGGAATGGTGGGCGTTAAAGACGATAAACGAAAAAGGATTACTTTATAAAGGACACAAAATAGTTCCTTATTGTCCACGTTGCGGAACGGCTTTATCCAGCCACGAAGTAGCGCAAGGATATAAAGACGTTAAAGAAAAATCCGTATTCGTCAAGTTTAAACTTAAAGGCGAAAACAAGTATTTTCTCGCTTGGACGACAACTCCGTGGACTCTTCCTTCCAACGTAGCTCTTTGTATGAACGCAAAGGAAAACTACGCTGAAATAGAAGCTAACGGCGAAATATATATTTTAGCCGAAAATTTAATTCCTACGTTATTTGAAGAATATAAAATCTTATCGGTGAAAACGGGTAAAGATTACGAGTATACCGAATACGAACCTTTATACGATTTCGCCGTAGGCACTTTTAAAGAAAAAGCGTATTTCGTAACCAACGCCGACTACGTTACTTTAACGGACGGTACGGGTATAGTTCATATTGCCCCCGCCTTTGGTGAAGACGATGCGCAAGTAGGTAGAAACTATAATCTTCCTATGGTACAACTTGTTACCGATAGGGGACTAATGGACGAAAAATGCGGAAAATTTGCTAATTTATTCGTAAAAGACGCTGATAAATTCGTTATAGAAGATTTAAAGGAAAGAAAACTATTATTTAAAGAACAATTATACGAGCACAGCTATCCGTTCTGTTGGAGATGTAATACTCCGCTGATTTATTATGCAAGAAGCACTTGGTTTATAAAAATGACCGCCGTTAAGGACGAACTTATCAAAGCTAACAATTCGGTAAACTGGATACCCCCGACGATTAAAAGCGGAAGAATGGGAAATTTCTTAGAAAACGTTATAGACTGGGGGATTTCTAGGGAGCGTTACTGGGGTACTCCGTTACCTATTTGGATATGCGACGATTGCGGAGAAAAAGTCGTAATAGGTTCAAGACAAGAACTTAAAGAAAGGTGCGGACTTAAAAAAGACGTAGAGCTTCATAGACCGTATATAGACGAACCCGTTTGCAAATGCGAAAAATGTGGCGGAACTATGCGTAGGGTAAAAGAAGTTATAGACTGCTGGTTCGATTCGGGTTCTATGCCGTTTGCTCAACTTCATTATCCGTTTGAAAATAAGGAATTATTTAAAAAGCTTTTTCCTGCCGATTTTATTAGCGAAGCAATAGACCAAACAAGGGGTTGGTTTTATACGTTGCTTGCAATTTCCACGCTTTTATTCCATTGCGCGCCTTTTAAAAATTGTATTGTTTTGGGGCACGTCAACGATAAAAACGGGATAAAAATGAGTAAGCATTTAGGAAACGTAGTTGACCCGTGGACGATACTCGATAAACAAGGCAGCGACTCCGTAAGGTGGTATTTTTACACTTCTTCCGCTCCGTGGCTTCCTTCTAGGTTTTACGAAGAAGCGGTAAGCGAAGCTCAAAGAAAATATTTAGGCACGTTATGGAACGCCTATGCGTTTTTCGTTTTATACGCGCAAATAGATTCATTCGACCCGTCTAAATACGACTTAAAAAAATGCAAATTAAGCTTAATGGATAAATGGGCTTTAAGCAAATTAAATTCTTTGGTAGATTACGTAGACAAATGTCTTGACGAATACAAAATTTTCGAATCGGCAAGGAAAATGGAAGAATTCGTAGACGAATTATCCAACTGGTATATAAGAAGATGCAGAGAGCGTTATTGGGGAAAAGAAATGACGGAAGACAAAATATCCGCCTATATGACGCTTTACACCGTTTTGGTAACGCTTGCAAAGCTTACTGCTCCTTATACGCCGTTTATTGCGGAAAGTATTTATCAAAATTTAGTTCCCGAATTTTATAAAGACGCTCCTATATCCGTTCATTTATGCGATTTCCCCAAATCGGACGCTAAGATGATAAATAAAGAATTAGAAGACGGAATGGATTTAGTTTTGGAAATAGTAAATTTAGGTAGGTCTGCAAGAAACAGCTCTAATATTAAAAACAGACAACCTTTATCTAAACTTTTCGTTGCGGGAGATACAAAAGTTAAGCTGTCGGCGGACTTGCTCGATATAGCCAAAGACGAACTCAACGTTAAAGAAGTTGAAAGAATAAAGGATTCTTCTTCTATAATCACGTACAAATTAAAACCGCAACTTAAAACGTTAGGACCTAAATACGGCAAGTTACTCGGAAAAATAAAGGCGTTTTTAGAAACTTGTAATGCGTCCGAAGTTGTTAAAGCGGTAGAAAACGGAGAATATAAAACTCAAATAGACGGACAAGAAGTCATATTTACAAAAGACGATTTACTTATCGGAACGGAAAGCGCGGGCGGTTACGCTTCTTGCAAGGACGCATACATTACCGTAGCGTTAGATATAAACATTACCGAAGACTTGTTGTTAGAAGGTATAGAAAGAGAACTTATTTCTAAAATTCAAACGATGAGAAAAGACGCGGGCTTTGAAGTAGTAGACAGAATTAACGTTTATTACACCGCTTGCGGAAACGCTTTAAAAGTTTTATCGGGCAAAAACGATATTAAAAACGCTTGTTTAGTTAAAGAACTCGTAAACGGCAAAAAGGACGGTTACACAAAAGAGTGGGATATTAACGGAGAAAGCGTTATACTAACCGTTGAAAAGGTCGGATAATGAGAAGCGCGGACAACTGGAAAGATTACAGCGTAATTTCTACGGGGGACGGCTATAAGCTGGAAAGATGGGGCAACGTAGTTTTGCTCCGTCCCGACCCGCAAGTAATTTGGAAAAGCTCTTTCGATATGGAAAAATATCCCGCCTTAAACGCCGTTTACAGAAGAAGCGAAAGCGGTGGCGGAAAGTGGGAATACAAAAAAAGTTTTCCTGCCGAATGGGTAATTTCCTATAAAGATTTAAAATTTAAAATAAAGCCTATGGGCTTTAAGCATACGGGACTTTTCCCCGAACAAGCGGTTAATTGGGATTTGATGGCCGATTTAATAAAAAAATCGGGTAGACAAATAAACGTTTTAAACTTATTTGCATATACCGGCGGAGCTACCGTTGCGTGCGCAAAAGCAGGCGCGAACGTTTGCCACGTGGACGCAAGTAAAGGTATGGTAGAACGCGCGGGAGAAAACGTTAGGCTGTCGGGTATAGGCGACGGAAAAGTCAGGTATATTATAGACGACTGCAAAAAATTCGTGCAAAGGGAAATAAGACGCGGTAGACGTTACGACGCCGTTATTATGGACCCGCCCAGCTACGGCAGGGGGCCTAACGGAGAAATGTGGAAAATAGAAGACGAAATTTTTTCGCTAGTCGAATTGTGCGAAAAGGTTTTAACTGATAATCCTTTGTTTTTCCTAATAAACAGTTATACGACGGGACTTCAACCGCAAGTCCTTAAAAACATTTTACAACTTGCTTTAAAAGGAAGAAAAGGCAAAATCGACGCGTACGAAGTAGGACTTCCTACGGAAGACGGACTTATACTGCCTTGCGGAGCGGGAGGAATATTCATAAATGAATAAAGAAGATTTAGTAGTTTTACACGAAGATAATCATATTATCGTAGTTTTAAAACCGCAAAACGTACCTTGTTGCGAAGACGATAGCAAGGATTACGATTTACTAAGGGTAATTAAAGATTACGTTAAAGAAAAAGAAAATAAATCGGGGGAAGCGTACGTCGGGCTTGTACATAGGTTAGATAGGGTTACGGGCGGAGTTATGGTATTTGCCAAAAGTTCCAAAAGTGCGTCTAGACTAGCCGAACAAATGAAAAACGGAGATTTCCAAAAAACCTATTTAACGGTAACCGTGGGTGAAATTAAACGAAAAAAAGCCGTTTTGGTAAATTATTTAAGGAAAAATGCGGTAACTAATACCGTTTACGTTTGTACGGAAACCGAAAAGGACGCAAAAAAAGCCGAACTCGATTACGAAGTTAAAGAAAGCGTGAACGGACTTAACCTAGTTAAGGTAAATTTACATACGGGAAGAAGTCATCAAATAAGGGTGCAATTTGCCTGTATAGGAAGTTGCGTTTACGGGGATAAAAGATACGGAGGAGAAAACGCAAAAAAAGGTAATATTGCCTTGTGGGCAACAAAACTTTGCTTTACTCACCCCGTTACGAAAGAAAGAATGGTTTTTAAAATAGAACCGCCTGCGGATGAAATTCCGTGGAAGTATTTCGACGTAAAAACCGTTTTTGAAAAACTATAAATTTCAAATATAAAGCCGTATTTTTAAAAGTTCAAAAACTTTTAAAAACAGCAAAATATTTTATAAACGCCTAAGCACAAAAGTATTAAAGGCGGAATAAAATCGCATTTCGCAAGAATTTTTAAATTCTTTTTGGCAAAGAAAAAACTTATCGAAATAAAAAGCAGGTGAAAGGCGGTAAAAATGCACGCAAGTAATATCGGTTTATGATACATTACCGTAAGCGATAAGCACGCGCAAGCGCCGTCAAGCCCTATGGCAAAACCTATCGCAAGCGAAGTTTTTAATAAGTTGCTCTCTTTTTTAGCGTTTTTTTCGTTTTGAGAAAAAAATTCGTAAAAAGCAATTAAAATTAAAAGCGTTCCGCCGACTAATTCGCATTTTTCACTTAATATTCCCGATAAGAATTGTCCGAAAAGACCTGCCGTAATACATAAAATAAATACTACGGAAGAAATTCCGAAAATTATTTTCATTTTAGAATTATTTTTTATCGAAAGCGATAATCCGCAAATAAACGAGTCAATACTGACCGTGATTGCAGTGATTAAAACGTATAAGTAATTCATTAGTGTAAATCCTAAAAAAGTATTTGTTTTTTTGTTTGCAAACATTAAAGTTTTTGCCATAAAAACGTTTTTACGTGTTTTTGCGGGAAAATTTGTTAGCAAAACAAAAAACTTAAAAACGCATTTAATAGGCAGTCTTACTTTTACATTATATGTTTAAAGCGTTTTTTTTGTTTTTTTTAATTTATGCATATAAAAAGCGTGATAAATATTGACAAAAACATTTATAAGTAGTAAAATAAACGTTAGAATAAGTTATTGTGCGTATTTTTAGTTAAACGCTAAAAACGTTTTTAATTTAACGCCTTAAAGGCTATACTAAAAAGTTAAGTTTCTTTTTGAAACTAGGAGATTTTAGCAATGAAAAAAGGAAAATTTTTATTACTCGTAACGTTGATTTTATCATTCGTTTTCGCATTATGTTTATCGGGTGCAACCGTTTTTGCCGAAACCGGGGCGGAAGGCGAAGGGGAAGGTTCGGAAACGACTGACAACGTTGTAGAGTATAACGATTTATGGACGGGCGGAACTGCCACGAGAACAGATAAGGGTATGACTCTTTCGGTAGAATCGGGTAATAAGGCTCAGTATAAATACGAATTCGCTATCGGCGCGGGAAAATCTTTAACGTTTACTGCAACCAGCGAGTACACTTCGGAAGAAGTTAAAAATATTTTTTATTTAACGTTTATTTCGGGTACGGACAGCGTAGTAGCGTACTTCGATTCTAAAAACAACGTTAAAATAAACAAAGAAGACGGAGAAGGGAAATTGCTTGCTTCTCTTGAAAACGTAACGGTAGAATTTACGGAAAATAAAATTAAAATCGCAGGGCAAGAGTTCGATTGCGATTTAGACGAAAGTTACGCTACCATTCAAGTGTTTGCTTATTACAATACGAAAATCGATTTTTCTACTATAAACGGTATAGATTTAAAAACGGAAGTTAAAACGACCGACGTAGACCCCGTAATTATCGCAAAAGACGGTATTTTTTCTAGAACGAAAGTTATTATAGCGCATCAATATAGCGTTTCTTATAAAACGTACGATATGTTTTCGGGAATTAAAGAAAACAAACTCGAATACAAAAAGGTAGGCGAAGACGACAGTAAATACAGAAGTACCGATTCTTCTTCCGCATTCGAATTTAGAGTTTTAGGCGAAGTAACTTTAAGAATAACGGCAGTAGCGTCTTCGGGTAATAGCGTAATTTACACGCAAAATTTTACCGTTGAAAAAGGGGATATAGTTACTAACGATTCTATTAAATACGAAATGGACAAAACGCAGTACGATAAAGTACAAGCGTCTATACAAGACAAAATCGTTGACAGCGACGGTCAATATATTCCTATCGGCGATAACTTCTACTATATAGACGTAAGCGAATATATTAAATCCGACTTTTTCGATTCTGACGAATTGACTTATAAAGTTTATTACGCAGATAAATCCGCAAGCGACTTTACAAGTACGTCTTCCAAATATTTTGAAATTACTCAACCGGGGAAACACGTTTACTTCGTTATGGCAACGGACGGACTCGGCAAGGGGTTAATTTACGACGACGATTTTAAAACTAACAACGAGTATTACGAAGCCGGCGAATATTTAGGCGTAACGATAGAAATGGCAGGTTTTTATAGAGTTGACAGAAACGACGATAAAGAAGTAACCGCTATTCACGAATTGGTAGTTCCTGCATTCATATTTGAAATTAACAATAACGCTAAACCTAAGGTTACGCTTGGTAAACAAGATACGGGCGTTATAGGTAAGGAATATAAAATCTCTTCTATTACCGTAGAATCTTCCAACACTACCACTAAAACGTACGAACTTTACTTTATGAGTAAGTCCGACTACGAATGGTATAAAGCAAACAATACTACCGTTAGCGGTAAGGAATTCGATAAAGGAAGCTTTGAAAACGATTCCGATTATTTAAACGAATTTAACGCTTTAAAAGAAGGTAAAACTATTAACGGAAAGGTTATTAAATTACAAGCTATTACAAGCGACAGCGACGAAGAATTCGATTCGACCGATTTGACTTTTACTCCTAAAAAGAAAGGCGCTTATTACGTTAAATGTAACGTTTTAGCGGAAAACGCAAGTAGCGATACGGTTGTTACCTACGCGATAAAAGTTGAAAAAAGCGTTTCTTCTAATAAATACGAATCCGAATTCTTTAAATACAATTGGAAATCTTTCGTATATTTAGGAATTTCAATCGCTTCTGCAATAGGAATTTTATGCGTATTGTTTATTAAACCTAAAAAGAAAACAAATAAAGAAGATAAAGAAATCTAATTTAGTTTAAGTAAAAAACGGCAACCTAAAAAGGTTGTCGTTTTAATATAAAAACAAACGTTGTAAAAATTAAAACTAAATAACGCATAGATATTGTCGAAAAAATTTTTAAAAGCTAAAAAAATGCCAAAAAAAATCGTTGAAAATATAGTGAGTTTTTGCTATAATATAGTAAATAAAAAAACAAGCAAATTTTTCACGTTAGCTAGAAATTACGTTTAAACGTTTTAAAAGGGAAATTTTAAAAATAGATATTTGCGACAAAAAAATAGTTTTACTCGTTTAGTAAACTCAAATGCCTGCGGTGTTCGAGAAAAGATGTATTGATCCACAATAATTAAAAGGGAGTTCGGAGTTTGATTGCGATAAGCGTATTTCTTGGTTTTTGTCTAAGCGCAAACCGTTTTTATGGAAAAGTCCGATTCGCACAACAGAGCACCCACCTGCTTGAGTAGCGGGGTTAATTATTCTTAATACGGCACATGCGGGTATTTTTTTGCCAAAACAAAATAACAAGCTTTAAAATTATTGCAAAAAAATAATCATTATGATAAAATAAAAAAGTAGATTAGTTATCCGTAAAAAAATAAGTTATCCGTAAGTTATTTAGTTTTGGTATCGTTTGTATTTTTACTAAATTTTCGTTTTGATTTAGCGTTTTAATAATTTTAATTTAAAGCAATATTTGCATGTGCAAAAACAAAAAGGTTTGATAAAGGGCATTTGTTTAAAGCGTAGTTGCTTTAAATTTATAAAAGATATTAAAACTTTTGCTTAAGGATAAAATTTTTAAAAATAAATTATAAAAAATATATTAAATTTCACGTTTATTATAAAAAGTTAAATATTTACGCTTATAAAGTAAATTATTATTAAATAAATATGGCTTCATGGTCAAGAGGTTAAGACGTCGCCCTCTCAAGGCGAAATCACGAGTTCGATTCTCGTTGGAGCTACCACAAAAACGGCTGTTTGAATTTTCAAACAGCCGTTTTTTTTTATTTTTATTTAATTTAGTCTTATTCGCATATGAATGAAATTTAAATTTAATAATATTTTTGTGTAAATTTAAATTTTTATTAAATATTCGGTATACGCGTCTGATACCATAATTTTTCCGTAGGTGGCGGAGCTAAATATATCGGCGGAGATATAACCGAAATTGACTACGAAGCTTATAGTATTTTCGGAAATATCAACGGTAAAATTCAAACGGTAAACGTTTCGGGAGATTATGCCGATATTAAAACGTATGATAAAGTTGACGTAGATAAACCTTATACGTCTATCACGTTTAATATGTCCGCAACCACGAGATTTACTAATATTTATCTTTCTACAAGTGCTTGTCGCAACGGAGAACCTATCGAAAACGAGTATTTTTATACCACGCCTTACTATATCTTAAAACTTCCCGTAACGCAGGAAACTCTTGAAAAAGAAGAAAACTTCCCGTTGTTATATAGATATTTCGGCTATAAAGAGATGTACGAAGAAATTAAAGAAAACGGTATGCTTTCTTACGATAAAGCCATTAAGTACGAGTTTGCTTCTAGCGATAACGGCGTAAATGCGCTTATTTCCGATTATTGGATTAAATCAGGCACAACGTTAAAAGGCTATCTTGACGAAACGGGCAGTTGCGGTAATTCTCTCACCTTGCCTGCTGACTGCGACACGTTATTAATGAGAGACGTGACTATAAGAACCGTCGGAAAACTAAGTAAAATAGTTATTCCCGACAATTATAAATATTTCAACGGCTATTACGTCAAAAAATCCGTAATAGAAGAAGAGGACACGACGAGCCTATTATAGACGAGCAAACGGGGGAAATTTTAACGAATGCTAAATAAAAATATAAATTACCTAGATTTTCTCAACTATTGGTTAAACGTGTATAAAATACCGTATATAAAGCCGTCAAGCGTTAAGCGTATACAAGCCGAAATAAAAAACATACCCGAAGAGCTTAAACAAACACGAGTTAAAGACATAACCGCCGAAATGATAGACAAAGCTATTTCTAATGTAAAATTAAGCCGTAGTCGTAAATACGTTTACTACGTTTATCATAATAGCTTACACCGTGCCTACTGTCTTAACCTTTTAAAAGACAACGTAGCCGAGAAAATGTTTTTAGTACGGCACAAGCAAAAACGCGGTCAAGCCTTAACGAGAGAAGAACAAGAAAACTTTTTACAAGCTATAAAAAGTACAATATACGAAAACGCTTTTAAATTTCTATTATATAGCGGAGTACGAAGAACGGAGCTTTTAACAATTAGGTTTGACGACGTTTTTATAAAAGATAAGCTTATTAAGGTAAACGGCACAAAAACAGCCACAAGCGAGCGTTTTATACCGCTTACGGACAATTTAGCGGAAATAATCGAAGAAGAGCGGAAAAGGGCAAAAACAAGCTATATATTTAATTTTAAGCCCGATACATTAACGCATATTTTTAAAAAATATTGTCAAAATCATAAACTACACGATTTACGGCATACGTACATAACACGTTGTGCCGAGAGTGGTATAAATATTAACGTAACGCAAAATTTAGTCGGGCATAGTACGTTAAATACAACGTTAAGCATTTACACTCACATTTCGCAGAAATTTATACAAGACGAAATAAAGAAATTAAAGATATAAAAAAGGCGTAGTAAGTAAAATTACTACGCTTTTTATTTGGTGCCGAAGACAAGACTTGAACTTGCACGCTATCGCTAGCAATGGATTTTGAGTCCATCGCGTCTACCATTCCACCACTTCGGCTCGACTTCTAAAAATATATTAACATATTTTTTGCTTTTTATCAAGCATTTTTTTTGTTTGTCATAAAATTTATACGATTTTTTCTAATTATTTTTTTCGATAGTTCGTAATTGCTTTTAATCTTTTATTTACGTTGTAAAAAATTTTTTTATTATGTCTGAAATTTTAAAGTTCATTAAACTAAGTGTGTTTCGACTAATTATTTTATGCGAAGCTAAAATTTTTGCTTCGCATAAAGTGTAATGTTACTTAAATTTAAAACCTTTTTACAATTTAAAACGTTAGAAATTTTATTTTAATCTTTAAAAGCTTTAATTCCAACCACGTCGGAAACGGGTAAGGCAAACGTAATTCCATGGGCAGGCGTGTCGTTTCCGGCGTTATTCATAATCGCAAGCATTATATTGTCCCTGTTTTCTTTTTTAGCGACTATATAAACCATTTCTTTTTCTTCCGAAATAGAAAGCCCGAAAAATTTTGCGTAGCTTGCGCCCGTTCCTTTTGCTCTTATTACCGTTCCGCCACCTGCGCCAGCGTTTCTCGCGCTATCCATTACCAAGTCCGTATTCCCTTTATCTACTATGGTTACTATTAAAACAAATTTATTTTCGTTCATTTCGTTCTCCTTTTTTTCGATTATTTTATCTCCGACTAAATATTCTTTTGCGCTTTGACCGCCAAGCGCGTCGATAGGGAGTAGTAAGGCGATTCCGTTTCCTTGTTCGTCAATTCTCATCTCGCTAGATAAACCTTTAAGAATATTTTCGACTTTTTCGTCCAAAACGACTGTTTCAAACATAATCATTTCGGTTTTTTCAAGCCCTAAATAATTTAAAGTTTTTTCGTTAGCTGTTCCGTAGCACAATTTACTCAAAACAACTTGAGAGCCGTTATCCTTAAAGAATTGCGTGTACGCTTCCGAATACGCTCTTTTAGTAATAGCAATTAAATACTTTAAACCTTGCATAAAATTCTCCTAATCAATAATTTGTTCGCTCGTTTGAGATTTGCGTTTAGATTTACTTTTAGCGGTTTTAATTTTATAAACCAAACCTAAAATTTGAATAGTAATAAGTGGCGTCATAGCGACCATTGCTACTACGCCGAAACCGTATTCGGCAACACTGACGGTTTTTCCTACGGTAGAGCAAGCGCCTAACGCGAGCGGTAATAAAAAGCTTGTAGCCATCGCTCCCGAAGCGACTCCGCCCGAATCGAACGCTATTGCGGTGAAAATATCGGGTACGAAAAACATTAAAATCAACGCGATAGAGTAACCCGGGATAAGTATCCACATTATATTTATTTGATATAAAATACGGATCATAGCAATTCCTACGGAAATTGCAACGCCTATCATTAAGCTTATCGATAACGCTTTTTTAGGAATTGCGCCCGAAGTAATTTCGTAAACTTGTTTGGTTAAAACGTGAACGGCAGGTTCCGCCGCAACTACAAAAAATCCGATTATCATTCCTATGGGAATTAAAATCCAGTTGTACGACAGTTTACCTATTTCTTCGCCCAAAAGTTTACCTACGGGTAAAAATCCTAAATTTACGCCCGTTAAAAAGATTACTAATCCCACGTAAGTATACAAAATACCTATTATTATTCTAATATAATTAGATTTATCTATTTTTTGTCCAAATATGCTAAAAACCAAAAAGAACGCAACGATAGGCGCAAGAGCAATACCGACTTCCGCCATAAAGTTAGGCAAGCTTTTTCCTATAATCTTTAAAAAGTCTTTGGAATTAGCGATTGTTTGAATTTCCGTTGCGGAAGGGGTTATGGAGTCGGGTTTATAAATAAGTCCCAAAATCATAACGGAAAGTATAGGACCTACCGAGCATAACGCCGTCAAACCGAATCCGTCCGAATCGGCGTTTTTATCGCTTCTTAGTCCCGCGATACCCGTACCGATTGCAATTATAAACGGAACGCTCATAGGGCCGGTGGTAACTCCGCCCGAATCGAACGCAACGCAAAGAAAAGCTTTCGGTACGAAAAACGAAAGTACAAAAGTTGATACGTAAAAAAACAATAAAATGTATTTTAATTTTAATTTAAATATTGACCTTAAAAATGCGAATACCAAAAATAGCCCTACGCCTACGCCGACGGAAACTATCAATGTGTATTTATTTATGGTTTGCGACAATTGTTCGGCTAAAACGGTTAAATCGGGTTCGGAAACGGTAATTAAAACGCCGACTAAAAAGAATACGGGGATAATAAGCCATAATTTTTTGGTTTTAACTACGCCCGTGCCTACGTATTCTCCGATAGGCGTCATTGCGGTGTCCGCGCCAAGCGTAAACAGTCCCATGCCGACTACCACGAATAAAACGCATACTATAAACGTTAAAAACGTATCCGACGGTATAGGCGCAATCGTGAAACACAAAAGAAGGACGATTAAAGATATGGGAAGTACCGAAGAAAACGATTCTTTAATTTTATCTAAAATAATCGTTTTATCTCTATAAAAAAATAGCTTGTTTTTCTTCAAAAACGCCTCCTTTGCCTAAATTTGAATTTTTGTTACGTTGCCCCTTAAATAACGACGCATTATTAAGAAAATTATTACAAAAATTAAGGCTTATTAAATAAATATTTAAAGTATAACAAATAAAAATATGTAGTGTCAATTATTTTTTTTCTTTTAGATATATAATATTGTCGATTGTGTTAATACGCTTTTTTAAAAAATTCGCTTCTTTTTTCTTTTTTTAAAGAATCTACATAAAATTAAACGAAAAAACCTACGATTTTAAAGCATTTTTTTCTTTTTTCGGATAGCTGAAAAATTTTTTAAAAAAGTTGTCTTAAACTATTGACAAACGCAAATACTCGTAGTATTATAAAGTCAGAATTTAGCACTTATACTAACTGAGTGCTAGCACTCTAAAAGAAAAGGGGGGGAGTAAAAAATGGAACTGTCCGACAGGAAAAAGAAGATTTTACAAATAGTCGTTGACAATTACATTCAAACTGCCGTCCCTGTATCCTCAAAATCTATTGCCGATAAGTTTTTGTCAAACATTTCTTCCGCCACCGTTCGTAACGAGTTGTCTGCGTTAGAAGAGCTAGGATATTTATCGCAACCGCATACGTCGGCGGGTAGAATTCCTTCAAGTAAAGCTTATAAGTTATACGTTAGCGAGCTAATGGTTAAAGATAAACTTACTAAAAGCGAGTTAGACTATATAAAAACCGTTTTTATGGAAAAATCCGACAATATTGAAACGGTTTTAAAATCAGCCGTAAAAGTAATAAGTCAGTTGACGAGTTTAACTACGGTTGCGGTATCTTCTCACGAAGGTAGCGAAAAGCTTTTAAATGTAAAGCTTGTAAGATTACTTCCCGACAAGGCGTTGCTGATTATAGTAACTGACACGAAAATATTAAGGGATAACGTTATAGACGTTCCTTCCGAAATGAGCGACGACCAGTTAGACGAAACGAACGCTTTTTTAAAAAAATATTGTCAAGATAAGACTATAGAAGAGTTTTGCGAAGGCGCGGTTGAAATAGAAGATAACTATACAGATTTAAAAACGATTTTTTTAAGCGTAATAGACGCGTTAAAGGAATACGTAGACGCAAGCGGAGAAGTTTTAACGGAAGGGGAAGCAAAAATTTGCTCCTTGCCCGAATACGCCGACGCCGAAAAAATAAAAAATTTTTTATCGGTTGTAGCGGATAAAGATAAAATTTTTTCTATAATGGCGGATAACAATAGGGATATTAAAATTAACATTAAAGTAGGTTCGGAATCTTCACAAATGCCGTCCGATTGTTCGCTTGTAAGCGCAACTTACTACGCTAACGGCGTAAAATTAGGCACATATGGAGTTTTAGGACCTAACCGAATGGATTATCAAAAAGTCGTATGCGTGTTAGAGAACGTAGGAAAGATTATAGAAAGTATAGTCAATAAAAGATAGGAGATAAAATGAGTCAAGAACATAATCAAGAAAAATGCCATAAACAAGAAAAATGCGAAAGGCAAGAAAACTGTGAAAAAAATAGAAATTGCGAAAAAAAAGAAAATTGCGAAAAAAATAAATGCTGTGAAAAATCCGAAAACGGAGAGAACGATTTACAGTCTTTAATAAAAGCTTTGCAAGAAGAAAACGAAGTTTTAAAAAAACAAGCTGAGCAAAGCGCGGAATTTAAAGAAAACTGGTATCGTTCGAGAGCGGATTTCGAAAACTTTAAAAAACGCAACAACGAAACTAGAAAAATCGCTTACGAAGAAGGTAAATTAGACATAATTAAAAAAATTTTAGTTGTGGGCGATAATCTTGAAAGAGCGGTTGCCACGGTTGCGGACGAAAAGACGAAACAAGGTTTAGAAATGGTAGTAAGGCAATTTAAAGATACGCTTTTAAATCTCGGAGTAACAGAAATAGATCCCATCGGCGAAGAGTTTGACCCTAGCAAAGCTGAAGCCGTTATGATGGCGGACGCAAGCGAAGGCGAAAAAAGCGGTACTGTAAAACAAGTATTTTTAAAAGGATACTCACTTGGCGATAAAATTATAAGATTCGCACAAGTAGTAGTTATAAAATAAATTAAAAGGAGATTATGATTATGAGTAAAATTATTGGTATAGATTTAGGAACGACAAATTCGTGCGTTGCGGTTATGGAAGGCGGAGAACCCGTTGTAATTGCAAATGCAGAAGGTTCGAGAACCACTCCTTCGGTAGTCGGTTTTCAAAAAGACGGACAAAGGCTCGTCGGACAAATTGCTAAACGTCAAGCTGTAGCAAACGCCGACAGAACCGTTATTTCAATTAAAAGACATATGGGAACGGATTATAAAGTAGATATAGACGGTAAGAAATATTCTCCGCAAGAAATATCGGCTATGATTCTTTCCAAATTAAAAAAGGACGCCGAAAGTTATTTAGGCGAACCTGTAACGGACGCAGTTATTACTTGTCCCGCTTACTTTAACGACGCTCAACGTCAAGCAACTAAGGACGCGGGTAAAATTGCCGGCCTTAACGTTTTAAGGGTTATAAACGAACCTACGGCGGCTGCGCTTGCTTACGGACTAGACAAAGATAAATCCAGCCATAAAGTTTTAATTTACGACTTAGGTGGCGGTACGTTCGACGTATCTATTTTGGATATAGGCGACGGCGTATTCGAAGTTTTGGCAACAAACGGTAATACCAGACTCGGCGGAGACGATTTCGATAATAGAATTATAGACTTTTTAGTACAAGACTTTAAGTCAAAAGAAGGTATAGATTTGTCTACCGATAAAATGGCAATGCAAAGACTTAAAGAAGCCGCTGAAAAAGCTAAAATCGAACTTTCGGGAATGTCTAGCACGACCATAAGCTTACCGTTTATTACGGCTGACGCAACAGGTCCTAAACATATGGAAGTTACCTTAACAAGACAAAAATTCGACGCTTTAACGCAAGATTTGGTTGAACAAACCATAGAACCTATGAGAAAAGCTTTGAAAGACGCAGGACTTACTTATAAAGATATATCCAAAGTTATTTTGGTAGGTGGTTCTACAAGAATTCCTGCCGTTCAAGAAGCAGTTAAAAAAGAAACGGGTAAAGAGCCGTTTAAAGGTATTAACCCCGACGAATGCGTTGCAATCGGCGCGGCAATTCAAGGAGGCGTTTTAACCGGCGACGTTAAAGACGTACTTTTACTAGACGTAACTCCTTTAACACTCGGTATTGAAACTATGGGTGGAGTAATGACTCCTTTAATTGAAAGAAATACCACTATTCCTACTAAAAAATCACAAATATTCTCTACTGCCGCAGATAATCAAACGGAAGTTACCATTCACGTTTTGCAAGGCGAAAGAAAATTTGCGAAAGATAATAAGACGTTAGGGCAATTTAATCTTACGGGAATAGCTCCCGCTCCTAGAGGAATTCCTCAAATAGAAGTTACTTTCGATATAGACGCTAACGGTATTGTTCACGTTACTGCCGTAGATAAAGCGACTAACAAGAGTAGCGATATAACTATTACTTCTTCTAGTAACTTGTCTAAGGAAGATATAGATAAAGCTGTTAAAGAAGCTCAGGAATACGAAGCTGAAGATAATAAGAGAAAAGAAGTTGTAGATGCTCGTAACCAACTAGACGGTTTAATTTTCGCAACCGAAAAAGCCGTTAAAGAAGCCGGAGATAAACTTACCGAAGAAGAAAAAGCAACTATTGAAAGCGCAGTTAAAGAAGCAAAGGATAAACTTAATTCTACCGATGCAGAAGAGCTTAAAAAAGCGCAAGAAGATTTAGGTAACGCTACTTCTCCGATTATGTCAAAATTATATCAACAAGCAGGCGGAACGGCAAACGATGCAGGTTCAACTAACGCCAGCGACGATGATACCGAATTTCATCAAAGCTAATTTTTAAAGTTAAGTTGCGTTGAAAAATACGCAACTTAATATTTTAAAATGTAAAATTACAGGTGTATAAATGGCAGAAAAAAAGAATTATTATGATATTTTAGGTGTGTCAAAAACGGCAAGTCAAGATGAGATAAAGTCTGCGTACAGAAAACTTGCACGTCAATATCATCCGGATTTACATCCTAACGACGAGGCATGCGCTAAAAAATTTAAAGAGATAAACGAAGCTAACGAAATATTATCCGACCCTGAAAAAAGGAAAAAATATGATTTTGAATTAGACCATCCCGAACAGGCAGGCTTTGGTGGTTTTAGCGGTTCGGCAGGAGAAGGCGGTTTTAGCGGTTTTAGTGGTTTTGGCGATATTTTCGGCGATATTTTCGGAAATGATTTTAGTCAAGGCAGAGCTCAAAGTTCCCATGAAACTAAAACTAAGGGAGAAGATATAACGGTAGAAATTGAATTATCTTTTTTGGACGCTGTAAAAGGCGTTAAGAAAACAATAACGTTTAACCGAAGAGAACCTTGCGCAAGCTGTAAAGGAACGGGAGCTAAAGACGGTACAAGTTATACTGTTTGTACTTCCTGTAACGGCACGGGACAAAAAGAATACAGAACAAGTGCTGGATTTTTTACAACCGTTAGGGTAGGAGCTTGTAAGGATTGTGGCGGAACGGGTAAAAAGATTACCGTTAAATGTCCCGATTGTGCAGGAAAAGGATATATTAGAAAATCTTGCACCGTTACTTTGGATATTCCCGGCGGAGCCGATACAGGTAGTTATATAAAGAAAAGGGGTATGGGTAACGCTTCTATAAACGGGGGCGAATGCGGAGATTTAATTGTTATAATAAAAGTTTTACCGCATAAAATTTTCAAACGTAAAAATTTTGATTTATACGTAGATTTACCTATTTCTTATATGACGGCGGTATTGGGCGGAAAAATAATGGTTCCGGGAATCGATAAATTAGAAGAATTGGAAATTCCTAAGGGAACTCAAAACGGAAAAATGCTAACGTTAAGGGGAAAAGGAATAAATTCTAAACTCGGAACGGGAAGTATTTACTATATTATTTCGGTAGAAATACCTACTAAAATAAGCGCAGAACAAGAAAGATTATTGAGATTATACGGCTTAGAGTCAGACATAAAACAATGTCCGAAAATGAAAGAATTTTCTGATAACGTTAATAAGCTCTATGGCGATAACCCATATAAAGACGTTAAATTTTAATTAAAGATTTTTTAGGTAATTTAATTATTTTTATTGTCTAAAAAAATAAAAATTGCTCCTTTCTATTTATTTTATATTTATCTTCCATATGGATTTTTGCTGTATGGAAGATATTTTTTTATTTAAAAAACCAAAAAACAGTCGCTCGAAAATAAAAAATGAAAAAAGCGTGATAAAATATTAGTGTAAAGCAAAAAGGAGAGAAAATGGAAGTAAAAATTAAATCTAGGGTGTGTATGCCTTTTAACGATACCATATACGAAACGGATAGCAAAATGGACTATTTAACCGTTAGGTGCGATAGGTTTTATAAAGACGTCGATTTATCCGTTCTTTATCCGTATTTAAAAATTCGATACGGGGACGGAAGTTGTAACGTTTGCAATATGATTATTTCCGAAACGACTGAGCAAGAAATAGTTTTAAAAATGCCTATCGACAGAAATATAACGTGTATGTCAGGCGAAATAGAATGTCAACCGATGTTAAAAACCGACGACGGAACACAAGTTTTTAACTGTTCTGTATTCGTCTTATCGATAAAGCCATCAGTACGCGCCTATGAGTATATAGAGAAAAACACACCGCCTACGGTAGCAGAAAATTTTATTAGCAAAACCGTTTTTAACGAAAAATTAGAGTTGTTAATAAATAGTATAGAAGTTGTCAGACAAAGTGTAAAAAACATTCAAAACGAATTAGAAAACAACGAAACTAACTACGTTGCAACGGCGTATGCGTTAGAATCCGATACGTCGAAAAATTATACGAAAGGCGGAAGTATAGATAAAAAATTTAAAGAGCTAATAAAAAGAATAGCTATAATAGAAAATAGACAAGGGGATTAAAAATGATTTTAGAAAAAATGAAAATTTACGGCGTGGACAACGTAGGTCAAAGTTTCACGACGTTAACTAGAACAGACAGCGCAACAAATTTAACTTATACGGTCGGGCAAAGCGAAATAAAAAGCGATTTCGATAATTGTTATCCGTGGTGTGAAATGACTGAAATTGTGGACGAAACGGGTAACGTATTCGTAAAAATTCCAAAATTTTATTCAAAGATTACAAAAAACGCTAACGGAACGTATAAACTACAAATTTCGGGATGTAGATACGACGGTTTTAGTACTTTATTTATTGACGGAGAAGGTAACGAAATAGATTACGTTTTAGTCGGTAAATACGAAGGAAGTTACGATGCGGACGCTCAAAGCATAAAATCACAGAGCGGAAAAACGATAAAAACGAACTTATCTTTAACTAATTTTAGAACGGCTTGCAAAAAAAACGGAGAAGGCTATCAACAATACGATTTTTTAATTGATTGCATTATAAAAGAGCTTTTTACGATAGAATTTGCAAATACCGATTCTCAATCTATAATGAAAGGTTTTACGCACAGTGATAATACTACTTTTTTAATTACGGGACATACCGATAACGTAAAAACTCCGTCGGGTTCGTATAATAATAATCACGATTTACTGGAAGAGCCTTGGACGGATACAAGTTGTAATACGGACGGAAAACACGCTTGTAAATATAGGGGTATGGAAAATTTATGGGGGAACACTTGGACTTGGTGCGACGGTATAAACTTTGATAATACAAAGGTATTTATTTGTACAAATCCAAAGCATTATCAATCTAATAAATACGATGCGCCTTATTTTTATGTCGGAGAAAGGGTAAACAGTAGCGGTTACGTTAAAGTTGTTGCTCCGCTTGAAAAAAATACGCTTTTAACGTTTGTTTCGGAGTTAGGCGCGGGAAGTTCAACGTATTATTCGGATTTTTGTTATAATTCCGAAAGCGGTAAAATTTTGGCGTGTGGCGGAAGTTGGAGATTTAGCACAAATGCGGGACTTTGGATGTGTAACGGAGTGGAAGTCGTAGACGTGGAAAAAGGCGATTTTAGTTGTCGTCTTTGTTATAAACCGTTATAAAGGAGAAAAACATGAAAACTTTTAGTAAAAAATTATGGCTAATCAGCGCAAATAAGCAAGTGGATGATAAAATATTGTCCGAAAGAGAAGTATTAGACGCAATAAATAGTTGGGTAAACGATTTAGACGGTAAAAGCGAGCAAGAAATTATAGAACAAGGTATTTATCTAAAAGACGAATGGTTTACCGAAGACGCAACACTATAAAAAATACTATCAAAAAAATTAAATATTTTAAGCGTTAAAAAGGCTATTGCAATTTTTTGCAATAGCCAAAATTTTAATTAAAGTATAGTTATGGGGCTCTACCATAAGTTCGCCGATAGTAACGTCAAAAAAATTGGCAATCGCCCAAAGCATATCTATATCAGGCTCGACATTTCCCGTTAAGACGTTTTTTTATAAAATAATTTTTTAGAGTAATTTTCTTTAATATTACAAACTAAAATAACGCTGAATTTTGCTATTGCAAAATTCAGCGTTAAAATTTAAAATTTTAATAAAACTATCTATCTATCTTCTTTAAAGTAGTTAAGTCCCAAAGAAGAAGGCGGTTGAGTTTCTTTTTTGCCTATAATACTCGTTACGATTAAAACTATTATGGTTACTAAATAGGGTAGTATATCCATCATAGTGTTACCAAACTTGTTTAATTTAATATTAAATATATGTGCAAAAGAACCAAATCTATCTAAAAGACCAAATAATATAGAACCAAAAATTGCGACGATAGGCTTCCATGTGGTAAAAATAACTAATGCTAAGGCAAGCCATCCATAAGCTTCTACGTTAGAAGAGTTTTCCCATGCTCCACCAGATTTATCCATAACCATAAACAATCCGCCAATTCCCGCAATAGAAGTCCCTATTAAAATAGAAAAGTATTTATATTTATTTACGTTAATACCCATAGCGTCGGCAGTGGCAGGATTTTCACCTACTGCCCTTAAATTTAGACCGATTCTTGTTTTTTTAAGAATAATCGATGTAATAATACAAAGCGCAATGGCAAGATATACTAAAATTCCGTAAGATAAAAATACTTTGCCGAACCAACCTGTTTTATCGCCTATCGGCATATGAGTTCTTAGTATATTGACAACTTTTCTTAGTTTTGCCTTAGTTTTTATTCCGGAAAACTTTTTCATAAAATAAGAAGCAAATCCTGAACCAAAAGTAGTTAGCGCAAGTCCCGTAATGTTTTGGTTACATTTTAAGGTAACGGTTAAAAACGCATATATAAGTCCGCCTAGTGCTCCAAACAACATGGCTCCTACAACTGCGTTTAAAAGTATTAAATTATAACTTGCATTTGAAACTTCGGAAATAGATAAATCATCTATATATCTTACTATAAAAGAACATCCGCCGTATGCGCCCATGCACATAATCCCTGGTAAGCCTAAGTTAAGGTGTCCCGATTTTTCGGTTATAATTTCTCCTAAACAACCATACAATAAAACTATTGCGGTGGAAACAGAAAGTAAAATGTAATCAGTCATTTTTTTCTTCCTCCTTTTTTTCGGTGTTCGGTTGATTTGTTTTTATAACGCTTTCAGCGTTTTGCTTAACTTCTTCCGTTTTTGCTGAATTGTCAGTCGTTACTTTTTCGTTGGTGTTTTCGCTAATCATTTCATTTTTTTGAACGTCTTCATCCGCGCTTGCGGTTTTTTCTTGTCCAACCGTTTTCACATCGGATTTCTTTTCTTTTTTGCGGAACATAATTTTATATTCAACGAAAAATTCACCAGCAATTAGCAGGAAGTAAATTATACCTAAAACTACGTTAGAAATTGAATTATTAAGCATTTTAAATTCTGTGCTTACATTTCCCATGCCGTTATTGATAAATGAAATAAAAAAAGTAGAAACAAGTAAAAATAACGGGTCTAGTTTAGCTAGCCACGCCGCCATAATTGCCGTAAAGCCCATGTTGTTCGCAGAAGTTTCCGTAATGCTGTGATTCAAAGAACCGGTAAGCAATAATCCTATAAGTCCGCAAATCGCACCCGATAAAGCAATAGTTCTAATCGTTACTTTTTTAACGTTAATTCCAACGTATTTTGCGGTATTTTCGCTTTCGCCTACTACTGAAATTTCGTAACCGTGCTTGCTGAATTTAAAATATAAAATCATTATTATGGTGAGCATTGCCACTACAATAATAGTAAGTAAAAATTGTTGTCCGCCTATAACAGGTAAATGTCCGCTATTTATTGATGGCATAGTAGAACCATTTGTACTATTTACCTTTAAAAAATATCTTACTAACTCTAATGCTATATAGTTTGACATAAGAGTAAATAAAGATTCGTTAGTTTTAAAAAACGCTTTAAATATTGCGGGAATAACCGCCCAAATCGCGCCTGCTAAAATGGAAGTTATTATCATAAGCGGAATAACCGCTCCGTCCGACCAACCATTTTTGTCGCCGAGTAAAAACATACACATTACGGACGCTAAACATCCCATTAAAATTTGACCATTACCGCCCAAATTCCAAAATTTCATTTTAAACGCAGGGATTAAAGCTAAACCTACGCCTAAAAGCAAAAACATTTCTTTAAAAAGCATCCAAATTCTTCTGTCGGTTCCAAAAGTTCCGTCGAATAAATAATAAAAATAATCAAACGGACTATATCCCGAAATTATCGAACATATTATGGAACTTAAAATTAGTCCTGCAAGTAAAAAAGACGCTTTTATTAAAATTACTTGATATGTTTTTAGAGAAGATTTAGAGCGTTTCGAAATGTGAAACAAAGGTTCTTTAATTGTTTTTAGTTTACTGTTCATTGTCCCTAATCTCCTTTTCTTCCGCTTCTTTCCATTGTTCTTCGGATAAGTTGCTGTCTTTTGCAACGCCTAAGCGTTTTTCTTTCTTTTGTTCGGTTAAGTCGAGCGAGCCCGTCATCATAAGACCTAGTTGTTCTTTGGTAGTTTTGCTTGCGTGTACTATACCCATAACTTTTCCGTGGCAAAGTACCATTATTTTATCGCATAAGGCAAGCATAACGTCCAAATCTTCCCCGACGAAAAGTATTCCCGTTCCCTTTTTCTTTTGTTCGTTTAATATGTCGTATATAACGTAAGAAGAGTTAATGTCTAGACCTCTAACGGGATAAGCCGTTACTATAACGTTGGGGGAAGACTCTATTTCTCTTCCGACCAAAACTTTTTGTACGTTACCGCCCGATAAGTGCCTTACGGGTGTTTCGCTGGACGGGGTAACTATTTCAAGCCTGTCTATAAGTCGATTAGCCCTTTGTCTTGCTTCTTTTCTGTCTACAAACGGGCAAGAATCGTTTATAAATTTAGTTACGGCGTTTAATGATTTTTTAAATATTTTTTTTGCTTTTCCGTCTTCTTCTTTTATAGAAAGCTCGGGAATATGATATTTTCTATCGTTAAACGTTTTTAACATCATATTGTCGGTAATGCTCATGGACGGAACTAATCCCATACCCAAACGGTCTTCGGGGATAAAGCTCATAGAAACGCCTTTTTCTATAATAGTTTTAGGCGGAAGACCTACAATGCTTTCTCCTTTGTGCATAATAAAACCGCTACTTACAGGGCGTAAACCTGCAATTGCTTCGCAAAGTTCTTTTTGTCCGCAACCCGTAATTCCCGCAACGCCTAAAATTTCACCGCCCCTTATGTAAAAGTTAGCGTCTTTAATAGCTAAATTGCCGTCGTCGGACTTAACTTGTAAATCTCTTATTTCAAGAAGCGGACGGTCAAATTCGGTTTTGGGTCTATCAATTTTAAGCTCGATTTTTTTACCGACCATCATTTCGGTTAAAATACTTTGGCTTGCTTTCGAAGTTTCAATCGTGTCGATATACTCGCCTTTTCTAAGAATTGCAACTCTATCGGAAATTTCCATAACTTCGTTGAGTTTGTGTGTGATTATTATTATAGATTTTCCGTCGGTTTTCATATTGCGGACGACGTTAAATAATTTTTCGGTTTCCTGCGGAGTTAAAACTGCGGTAGGTTCGTCCAAAATTAAAACGTTTGCGCCCCTATACAAAACTTTAATTATTTCCAAAGTTTGCTTTTCGGAAACGCTCATATCGTATATTTTTTTATCTAAATCTATTTCAAAACCGTATTTATCGCAAATTGCTTTAATTTCGCTACGGATTTTTTTCAAATTAAATTTTATTTTCTTATCAAGTCCTAAAACTACGTTTTGCAGAGCGGTAAAAAGTTCTACCAACTTAAAATGTTGGTGTACCATACCTATATGTAAATCGTAGGCGTCTTTGGGCGTTTTTATAGACGCAAGTTTGCCGTCAACGTAGATATGCCCTTCGTCAGGGAAATATATTCCCGCAAGCATATTCATAAGGGTAGTTTTTCCGCTTCCGTTTTCTCCTAGCAAAGATAATACTTCGCCTTTGTATAAATCGAAAGTTACGCCTTTGTTTGCCTGCACAGGGCCAAACGTTTTTCCTACGTTTTCAAAACGAACTGCTATATTTTGCTTTAAATCTATTGCTGTCGAAGTGCATTCAGTGTTCATTTGGTTTTTCCTTCAAAATTTTATAATTTAAGCTACTACTTAAATTTACGCTATAAATATCTAAAAAATATTTTAAAAAATAATTTATCCAAGGGGGTGAAATATTTCACCCCCTTGGGATATATTGCTATTTATTAAATTAGACCACAGTAATTCCTACTATATCGATATCGAAGTAAGGAGCGGAACGATTAGCAGATTCGTCAAAATAAGTAATTCCGTTAACGGTTTTAACAACTTCTATTCCGTTTTGTTTAGCAGAAGTAAGTTTTTTGTTTTCATCCATCGTAACGTCGGTTAATTCTGCGTAAGGACCGCCTGCGTAAGAAGTAACGGTGAATAAAGAAGTGTCGAATACTTTTTTGGTGCCGTTAAGTAAAGCTGCTTTGTAAGCGTCGATTTTTTCTTGCGTTCCTGCTGCGGGAGCATTTTTTCCGAGTTCGGTTAATTGAACGCTGTTAGTAGCAATAGTTCCAACCCAGTCGCTTTCCATTTCAGCAGTTGTATTATTTTGAACACAATCGATAACATATTCAAAGTAAGGTTGCCAGTTAATTTTGGAAGAAATTATAAAGGTTTCTTCGCAAACATCCCCAGTGCTTCCGTTATATGAAACATTTGGAACGCCCTTATCTTCACATGCAAGTGGAGCTCCCCAAGAGTCAGCGTGTTGAGAAATAAGTACGCATCCTGCGTTGATTAAAGCAGTTGCAGCGCTACTTTCTTTATCTTCGTCATACCAACTATTTGTGAATTGAACTTTCATATTTACGGTAATACCGTTATTTGCTTCTTTAAATATGCTACGAATTCCGAGTAACCAAGAAGTGTAACCGGATTTAACTTCTGCATAGGGGTGAGCACCAACATAACCAACGGTGATAACTCCGTTTTTAGCGATACTGTTGTTAGCTTCGTACATAGCTAAAAGTTTAACGCCTGCCGCAACGCCTGCTAAAAATCTTCCTTCGTAAATAGAAGCGAAAGCATTATGGAAATTAGGTAAGTTTTCTGCAGCGGCTTGAGTCCCCGTAGCGTGGCAGAATTGAACGTCAGAGTGCTTTTTAGCAACTTCTAAAACGTTGTTTTCGTGTCCGAACGAATCGGCAAATACGATTTTGCAACCGGAATCAACTAAGTCTTCCGCTGCGTTTTCACATTCGGCAGAGTTTTCGGGAATATCCGTTTTAATAATTCCTCTAACTCCCTTAGCATTACAAGCCGCGTTGAACGCATCTATGAAGTTTTTGTCATAGGTTGAGTCGCTGTCGTGTAGACAAATTAAGCCTACCGTGAGTGATTGACTAGAACTGCTATTGCTACTGCTACTACTAGTAGTGCTAGAAGATCCTTTTCCGTCTTTCTTTCCGCAAGCGGTAAACGAAAAACAAGCGATGGTCATGCTCAAAGCGAGCAAAAGGGTAATAAACTTTTTCATTACTATTCCTCCATATCCCTTTCGGGTTTTTTAGACTTTATTTAAAACGGATTTTCCGTTTTTTTCGTTATTTAAAATTTTTACGAACGGAACGTTATTCCGTTTTCGTCCATTTTATCGACTATCGCAAGCGATAAAAGGTCCACGCCTTGCTCCCTTAGCTTATCTCCACCGCCTTGAAAACCTTTTTCAACCGCAATGGCAACGCCTTTTAAAGTCGCGCCCGCTTGATTTATTAAGTCTATTAAAGCTTTGGTAGCTTCGCCGTTGGCTAAAAAGTCGTCAATAAGCAAAACGTTGTCGTCTTTCGTTAAATATTCTTTGGAAATTATAACGTTGTTAGTCGTTTTGTGCGTGTAAGAATAAGCGGTAGAAGAGTAAACGTCATTGCTCATATTAGAAGATTTGCTTTTTCTTGCAAAAACGACTTTGCAATTAAAAAACTGCGCGGTAATACAAGCCAAACCGATACCGCTAGATTCTATGGTAACGATTTTGTTGACCGAGCAGTCCTTAAAATGATTATAAATTTCCTTTCCCATTTCTACTAAAAGAGCGACGTCTATTTGATTGTTCAAAAAAGAATCTACTTTAAGCACGTTGCCGGGTAGAACTTTTCCGCATAATTTAATTCTGTCTTCTAATAGTTTCATGTTTTTCCTTTGAAAATAAAAAGCGGATACTTTTTACCGTATCCGCTACACAATCCATAATAAGAATAATCTTAATAGTAATGAATCGAATAGTCGTATTTAAAGGCGATACGGTAGAAACTCTCGGGCCTGATGATTTATCCGAGTATATATTCGCTAGATTTATGGTTTGATTATACAAGACGAAAAAATATTTGTCAAACGATTTTTACTCGTTTTTTAATTTTTTTACAAGAAATTCAAAATTTAATAAAATCGCAAGATATTGTATATAATAAGGAATAAAAAAACAATTTAGGCAAAAATAGGTTTGACAAAGATAAAAAGTAGTAGTATAATTTAGCTAATTTATTTTGGAGAAAAATATGGCTGAATTTATGGGTGGTCTTAAAAGGACCGATACTTGCGGAAGTTTTACAATAAAGGACTTAAATAGAAAAGTAGTTATAAACGGTTGGATACAAAAGAAAAGAAATCTCGGCGGACTTATTTTTGCAGACGTAAGGGATAAAACGGGAATAGTTCAAATAGTGGTAGACGGCGCGGACAATCAAGAATTGTTTGAAAAAGCAGGCTTATTAAAAAGCGAATACGTCGTTGCGGTAGAAGGAATCGTTTCCGAAAGAGCCGGCAAAACGGATAAAATTCCTACGGGAGAAATAGAAATAAAAGTTTCTAATCTTAAAATTTTATCGGAAGCGGAAACTACTCCTTTCGAAATTACGGACAACACAAACGCAAACGAACAATTAAGATTAAAATATAGGTATCTCGATTTAAGAAGAGCTTCTCTTCAAAAGAATTTATCGGTAAGATACGCAATCACAAAGGCCACTAGGGATTATTTAGATAAGCTCGGGTTTATAGAAGTAGAAACTCCTATGCTCGGCAAATCCACGCCGGAAGGGGCAAGGGACTATTTAGTTCCTTCAAGAATAAAAGAAGGTTGTTTTTATGCGTTACCGCAATCTCCGCAACTATACAAACAGTTGTTGATGATAGCGGGAACTGATAGATATTTCCAAATTACAAAATGTTTCAGGGACGAAGATTTAAGGGCTAACCGTCAACCCGAATTTACTCAAATAGATTTAGAAATGAGTTTTGTGGAAGACGAAACCGACGTCATGTACCCGATAGAAAATTTAATTAAAGAAATTTTCTTAAAAGCGGGCGGAATTGCTTTACCCGAGGGTCATTTTAGAACTATGACTTATAAAGAAGCTATGAATTCTTACGGTTCGGATAAACCCGATACAAGATTCGGCTTAAAGCTCATAGACGTATCCGAAGCGGTTAAAAATTGCGGATTTAAGGTGTTTACGGACGCAGTTAAAATCGGTAGCGTAAGGTGTATTAACGCAAAAGGTTTGGCGGACAAACTTTCCAGAAAAGAATTAGATTCTTTAAGCGAATTCGTAAAAACCGCAGGCGCTAAGGGACTTTGTTGGATAACGAAAGTAAACGGAGAGCTTAAATCTCCCATAGCGAAATTCTTATCCGAAGAAGAATTAAACGAAATATTTACTTTAACCGATTTTGAAAACGGCGACGCGCTTTTATTCGTAGCGGATAAAAACAACGCCGCATACAACGCTTTGGGCGCGTTAAGATTGCATTTGGCGGATAAGTTTAATTTATACGACAAAAACGAATACGATATATTATGGATAACGGAATTCCCGATGTTCGAATATAGCGAAGAAGAACAAAGGTTCGTTGCCGTTCATCACCCTTTTACCGCAATGAAAGACGAAGATTTGCAATATCTTGAAACCGATAAGGGTAGAATTAGGGCAAAGGCTTACGATTTAGTCATTAACGGACAAGAAGCGGGTGGCGGTTCTATAAGAATTCATAGACAAGACGTTCAAAAAAGAGTATTTAAAGCTTTGGGACTAAGCGAAGAAGACGTAAAAAACAAGTTCGGATTTTTCGTAGAAGCATTTAAATACGGCGCTCCGCCACACGGCGGATTAGCGTTCGGGTTGGATAGACTTACTATGCTACTTACCAAAACCGATAACATTAAAGACGTAATTGCATTCCCGAAAGTACAAAACGCAAGCTGTTTAATGAGTAACGCTCCCGACGTCGTAGAAGAAAAACAATTAAAAGAGTTACATATAGAAATAGTAAAATAAAATTTTTTGTAAATATTTAAAAAACTATTGACATTTTTTTATGCCTATGATAGATTTATAATTGTATTATAGGATATTGTAAGAGGGATATTATGGGAGAGAATAAAAAAAAGTATTTAAAGCCTGTAATTGAAATTGAATATTTTGACGACGTCGATTTACTTGTTAACACTTCGTCGTCGGATAGCCCGTATATTATCCCGGGGGAAGATTCTGGACACCCGTTTGCTTAAAAAAATTTACGATAAGATATTTAGTCTAAAAACGAAAGTTTTTAGACTATTTTTTTGCATGATTTTAGTATAAAATAGGAGGGAAAAATGTTTTTTAAAGAAAATTTAATTAGAAAAACGGCGTGGCAAAATTTTGCCACGCCGTAAATAATTTTGTATTTATTTAAAACTTAAATTGTTTAAGATTTTTAAAAATTTTTTATTATAATCGTAAAAATTCTAACGGTTTTTAATGTATAAATTTTACGCGTTTTAAAGTAAAACGAGTTAGTCGGTAATAATCGGAATACTGTTTAAATAAATTACGTCCTTTCTGTTTTTAGCTTCTCCTTCGGCTAAAACGAAAGCTTTTCCCACTACTGTTCCGCCTGCAAGTTCTACTATTTTTTCTAATCCCGACAAACTTGCGCCGGTAGATATAACGTCGTCAACTATAACTACTTTTTTGCCCTTAATAAGTTCGGCGTCGTCTTGCGAAAGATATAAATGTTGTTCTTTTCCCGTAGTAATAGAGCTTTCAATTACAATATCCAATCCGTCTTGCATATAAAGTTTTTTGCTTTTTCTGGCAACGGCGTATCTCGGTTGATTTAATTCCCTTGCAATAACGTGCGTTAATTGTAGTCCTTTAGATTCCGCCGTAATTAAAGCGTCGCATTCGGGAATAAGTTTTGCAAGTTTTTTACCGCAATGTTCGGTTAATTCGCTGTGTCCGTGCAAATTAAAAAAACAAATAGAAATTCCGCCGGGGAGTTTCATTACGGGGAGTTTTGCTTTATATCCGTCTAAATCTACTTCGTAGTATCTCATTTTTATTCTCCTAAAAAGTTCGTTTATTACAAACGAATATATTATAGCATTTTTTTTGCAAAAATATCAACTACTTTTAAACGAAAAAAAATTCTATTTTAAATTAAGGCTTGCATATACTTTACAAGAAACAGGCTAGATATTAGATATTTAGCAAATTGTGAAAAGGAGAAGTAAATGAAAGAACACTCTTTAAGTATAACTTCTTGCGAAAAAAAATATCGTTCGGGGGCAAACGGTTTAAGTCAAGCGGAAGTTAACCGTTCAAAAGAGATAAACGGCAGTAACGTTTTAAGCGAGAAAAAGCAAAAAAGTCTTTTTAAAAAAATAATGTCGGCGCTGTCCGACCCCATGCTCGTAATTTTAGAGTTTGCTTTAATCATAACGATAGGCATAAATTTGGGTAAATATTTTAAAAACAAAGAAGCCGATTTTATAGAGTGTTTGGGAATAGGATTTTCTATTTTAATAAGCGTAAGTCTAACGGTTTTTATGGAAGGGAGAAGTCAAAAAGCCTTTAAGCTGTTAAATAGATTATACGAAAAAACAACCGTTAAAGTAATAAGAAACGGTAAAAACGAAATAATTTCTCGGGAAGAAGTCGTAGTTGGGGATAGGGTAATTCTTGTTACGGGCGATAAAATATGCGCGGACGGAAGACTTGTAAAAAGTAAAGAGCTTTCGGTAGACGAATCTGCTTTGACGGGGGAAAGCGATTCCGTAAGAAAAGACGCAAACGCCGTTCTTCCCGAAAGGACTTTGCTTGCCGAAAGAACTAACTGCGTATATAGCGGAACGTTAGTAGTTACGGGGAACGGAGAAATGATTGTAACAAGCGTTGGCGATAAAACTCAAATGGGAGAAATTGCATCCGAACTACAAATTAAAAACTGCGTTTCCGCTCCGCTTAACGATAAACTTACAAAGTTAAGTCGTTCTATAACCGTAATGGGAATAGTTTGCGCGTTTTTCGTATTCGTTTTATCGGTTATAAAACTTGCAATAAATAAAGAACTCGTATTTTCAAACGTTTCCGATTGTTTTGTAAACGCAATCGTTTTAATAGTTGCGTCCGTACCCGAAGGATTGCCCGCAACGGTTGCGGTATCTTTAACGTTAAACGTGGTAAAACTATCTAAGTCAAACGCATTGATTAAAAAAATGGTCGCCACCGAAACGGTGGGTTGCGTAAGCGTTATTTGCTCGGATAAAACGGGAACGCTAACTCAAAATAAAATGACGTGCGAAAAAATAATTTGCAAGCAAGAAAATAAATCTTTTATAGCGGAAAACGTAAAATTCAATTCCACGGTCAAAGAAATGGTAAAAGACGGGAAAACGGTTTTAGAAGGTTTTCCTACAGAAAAAGCTTTGGTAACGTATTTTAAAGACTTCGATTTTAAAGGAGAACTTATAAACTCCACGCCGTTTTCTTCGGATACGAAATACACTTCCGCAACGGTAAAAAAGGAAAATTTAATAATAACCTATTTTAAAGGCGCGCCCGAAAAAATAATAGAAATGTGCGCTTTAAACGATTACGAAAAAAGCAAAATTTTAGACGAAATTGCCGTAAATCAAAAAAAAGGCAAAAGGTGTATTGCGTTTGCTCATAAAAAAGAAACTACGTTTTTCGACGGTTACGCATGCATTTCCGACCCCGTAAGAAAAGACGTAAAAAAAGCAGTTAACGAATGTATAGGCGCAGGAATTAAAGTAAAAATTCTTACGGGGGATAACTATTTAACGGCTTGTGCCGTCGCGGAAGAATTAGGTTTAAATACTTATAACGGAGTGTTAAACGCCGAACAAGTGGAAGAAATGAGCGACGAAAAACTTAAAAGCGAGTTAGACAAAGTAAACGTAATAGCTCGTTCCACCCCGATGATTAAGCTTAGAATAGTAAGACTTTTAAAGGAAATGGGCGAAGTAGTTGCGGTTACGGGCGACGGCATTAACGACGCTCCCGCAATGAAACAAGCCGACATAGGTATAGCTATGGGTAGCGGAGAAGAAATTACCAAAGAAGCGGGCGACGTAATTTTGCTTGACGACAGTTTTTCTACAATCGTAAAAGCAATAGCGTTCGGGCGGAGCGTTTACAAAAATTTTCAGCGCTTTATTATGTTTCAGCTAACGGTAAATATATCCGCCGTTTCGGTAATTTTAATTTGTTCGCTTTTAGGACTTGATTCGCCTTTTACGTCAATGCAACTATTATGGTTAAACGTTATTATGGACGGACCGCCCGCTTTATCGCTTTCGCTAGAAGGCGTAAGGGAAGAATATATGCAATATCCGCCCGTTAAACGAAGCGCGGGAATTATAAATAAAAGGATACTCGCAAAAGTTATAATCAACGCGGGGATAATAGGATTTGTGGTATTGTATCAATATTCTACCAACTTTTTAAACGTAAACGTAACCGTATTAAAAGCCGTAACGTTCACATTATTTGCGTTTATGAATATATTTAATGCGTTTAATTGTAAGGAACTCGGAACGGAAAGCGTAATAAAAAACTTTTTTTCAAACAAACTAATGGTAGCATCTATGGGGATAGCTATGGCGTTACAATTTGTAATCACAGAGTTTACGGGCGTATTTTCTCCCGAAAAATTAGGTTTTAAAACGTGGGGAAAAATTATAGGAATTTCTTTAACGCTTATTTTAATAAACGAGCTTTATAAAACCGCGTATAGAATCATTAAAAAAAATATCCAAAATTTACATAAAAAAAGATATTATGAAAAGACGGGGGAAAGAGCAAACTGAAAATATGAGTTTTATAAGAATTTCAGACGGCGGAAACGGTGAAAATATGTTTTACCTGTATAATCAGCTAAATCCGATAGTTACAAGACTTGGCGGAAAAGCCGAAATAGAGTGCGGAAAAATAAACGTTTTAAATATAGACGTAGATAGAGTTTACACAGGGTTCGTCAGGGCGGAAGCGGAAGATAAAATAGCGGACGTTATAACCGTAAACTATAAATACAAATTTTTTACTCAACGCATAAAGACGAAAGGCTTGGAAAATTTTGAAAAAGAGCTTTTAATGTGCGCTTTAATTTGTGCGGATTTAGAAGAAGATAAGCGTTACGTATGCGCCAAAATGGCGTTGTGCGACGAATATTCTATAAACGGAACATTTAATTTTCGTATGAATCCTTTAAAAAGAAAGTGGGAAGAAATTACGGGTTACATTCCGTCTTATTTCAATTCCGAGCAATTAAGGGAATTTATAATATATATATTGAAAGAAAAAAAAGGTAAAAAAGTTTATATAGATAAAGACACCGTTTACGATAAAAATTTCAACAAATTGCAAAGAGTAATTTTAACCGATAACGAACTTCAAAAGGGAAAAATCGTAAGGGAAGTTTTGCTGTCGGCTTCGGGGGAAGTGGAGTTAAACGATAAGGTTTCTGAACTGGACGAAAAATATTTAAAAGAATATTTCGGTGATAAAATATTATTCGGCAAAGGTTATTTCACGAAAAGCGTTGACAAAAGAAGTATTTAATAATAAAATTAAAAGACTAGCGAAAAAAAGAGGAAACTATGGAAAAGCAATCGGAGAAGATTATTTATAAAGCTAACGCCGACGTTACCGGGGTAGCGTTTGCGGAGGAGCTTGGGGGCGACGTTTTAAAAAATTTGTCCGTAGTCAAAGTAAACGGAGTTTTGCAAGACGCCACCGATTATATAAATAAAGGGGATAGCGTAGAATTTCTTTCCCCTTCCGACGAAGACGCTTTAAAGGCGTTAAGGCTCACGTGCGCGCAACTACTTGCGCACGCCGTAAAAAGTTTGTTTCCCACTTGTAAGCTTGGCGTTTGCGGAATAAAAAAGGACGAGTTTTACTACGATATAGATTTCGTTACGCCTATTTCGGAAGAAGATTTACCTGAAATAGAAAAAGAAATGAAAAGAATTATTAAAGCGGGATTTTGCGTGGAAAAAAGCTTGCTCGGAAAAGCAGAAGCTATAGAAAAAATGTCCGAATATTCCGAACTTTATAAAATAAGACTTTTAGAAAGTTTTCCCGCAAAAGAAAAGGTAAAACTATATAAAATAGGCGGATTTTCCGATTTGTGTTCGGGTCCGTTGGTTTACGCAATTAAAAGCATAAAAGCATTTCAACTAAATTCCATTGCGGGCGCTTATTGGAAAAACAACAATAAAAACAAAATGCTTACCCGTATTTACGGCACGGCTTTTTTCAAAAGAAAAAATTTAAACGAATATATAAAAGCAAAAAGAGAAGCGAGTGAAAAAAACTACGCTAAAATTTGTAAAAAGTTAGGATATTATTATTCGGACGATAAAATAGGCAAAGGTTTACCGCAGTTTTTGGAAAAAGGTTATAAGGTTTTAAACGTACTCCAACGATTCATAGAAGACGAAGAAGAAAAAAGGGGATATACTTTTATTAAAACTCCTTGTATTTCCAAAGCTGAACTCTTTGAAATTTCGGGACAGTTAGGACATTATAAGGATAAAATGTACATAATAAATTCTTTTGACAGCGATAAAGAAGATTACGTTTTGCGTCCTAGCACGTGTCCCTTTCATTATAGAGTTTTCGCGTCTTCTTTAAAAAGTTATAAAGACTTACCCGTCAGATATTCTGAAACGGCAACTGTATTTCGCAGGGAAGCTTCGGGAGAAACAAAAGAACTTATCCGTTTAAGGCAGTTTACCGTTTCGGACGGGCATACGTTTATGAGTGAAAATCAAATGGAAGACGAATTTGAAAACAGTTTGGAATTAACTCAGTATGTTTTAAAAACGATAGGTCTCGAAAAGGGTATTTACTACGTTTTGGAAACTGCGGATGCGGAAAAAGGTAAAAGCCGTTCTTCGATAGAAAAATGCGAAAACGCCGTTAAAAAGGTGTTTGACAAAAAGGGAATAAGCTATATAAAAAATCCGTCGCAGTTAAATTCAAACGGCGTAAAAGTAAAAATTTTTAATAGGTCTTATTACGGCAAAGAAGAAGAGTTGCTTTCTTTTTCATTCGATTTTCAAGCGGGCAAAAATTTCGGACTATCGTATATAGACGAAAAGGGGAAAAAGAAAAATCCCGTCGTTTTGCATAGGAGTTCTATCGGTTGTTACGAAAAAACGCTGGCTACTTTAATAGAAAGATATTCGGGCAATTTACCTTTATGGCTTGCTCCCGAACAAGTAAGAATTTTATCCGTATCCGAAAAATATTGCGAAAGCGTAAAAGAATTGCGTTTTGAACTCGTAAAAAACAAAATAAGGGCTACTTTTGACGTAAGAAGCGAAAAAACGGGTAAAAAAATAAGGGATGCCGTTTTAGAAAAAGTACCTTACGTTTTGCTTGTCGGCGATAAAGAAGAAAACGGACTTTTATCGGTAAGAAACGCTAGCGGAAACGTGTTTAAAATGAGTAAAGAACAGTTTATTGAAAAATTATCGGAAGAAATCGGAAAAAACAAATAAAAAACAGTTGACAAAATTTTAATCGTTTGGTAATATATTCGGGTAAAGTAGAAGCGGAACTTCTCGCCGTACGCTTTAAGTAGTACGGGCAAATAGATTTTTTACGTTAAAATGTATAAGTCGGCTTGCAAAGTTCTGTTTTTGCAAGCCGTTTTTTACGGCAAAAAATAAAAAAATAAAGGGAAATAAATGGCTGAAAAAGAACAATTTCAAATCAACGAACAAATTACCGATAAAGAAGTAAGGGTAATCTCGCAAGACGGGGAACAATTAGGCGTAATGCCCATAGAAAAAGCTTACAAATGCGCTGAAGTGGCGGGGCTTGACTTGGTTAAAATTTCGCCCAACGCAAATCCTCCCGTATGTAAAATTATAGATTACGGCAAGTTTAAGTTCGACAATCTGAAGAAATTAAAAGAAGCCAAGAAAAACCAAAAAACGGTAGAAATGAAAGAAATTTGGCTTTCTATGACTATCGACGTGGGCGACCTTAACGTAAAGGCAAAGCAAGCAATTAAATTTTTGCAAGCGGGCAATAAAGTTAAAGTGTCTATAAGAATGAGAGGCAGACAAATAGCTCATTCAAGCATCGGCTTAGACGTTATGACTAGATTTTACGAATTAGTCAATACCGTTTCGGTTATGGAAAAGAAACCTATGTTCGAAGGAAGAAGTATACTTATGATACTTGCGCCTTCCAAGGAAATAAAAAAATAAAAATGGAGGAAGAAATATATGCCAAAAATGAAATCGCACAGCGGTGCAAAAAAACGTTTCAGAGTTACGGGAACGGGTAAGATAAAAAGAGCTCACCAAGGTAAAAACCACATACTCAGCAAAAAGAACACTAAGAGAAAAAGAAGATTGAGAAGCGGAGCTTACGTATCCGTAACCCAAGAAAGAACGATTAAAGACAGTTTAATTCCGTATAAGGCATAAGGAGGCAAAAAATGCGTATAAAAAGAGCAGTAAACGCTGTTAAAAAGCGTAGAAAAATTTTAAAACAAGCAAAAGGTTATTTTGGAGCTAAAAGTAAGCTTTACAGAGTAGCAAGAGAAGCAGTTATGAAATCTCTTATGTATTCCTACGTTGGTAGAAAAGCAAGAAAAAGAGATTTTAGAAAATTATGGATTGCAAGAATTAACGCAGGTTGCCGTCTTAACGATATTTCTTATAGTAAATTTATGTACGGCTTAAAGCTTGCAGGTATCGGACTTAACAGAAAAGTTCTTGCCGATATGGCAATAAGCGATCCCGCAGGATTTACAACGCTCGTAAGTCAAGCAAAAGCTAAACTTAACTAACGATATAGGAGTGTTCAATCAACACTCCTTTTTGTTTGTAAAAAAATTAAAATATTTTCATTATTTTTAAAAGTAAAGTTAAAACCGTTTGCATTAAAAAAACGTAAAAGTTTTAAAAAATTTTCATAAATTAAAACTGTTTTCGTGTTTTAAAAAATAAATGCAAAAAGTTTTAACGTAAACTTTAAAAATATAAAAAATGCTTATAATATAGGTAAAAATGCTAATAACTTCGATAAAAAACGAGAAAATAAAAAAAATAGCCGAACTCAAAGAAAAAAAGGGTAGAAAAAAGCAAAACGCATATTTGGTAGAAGGCGTTAAAATGGTAAAAGAAGCCTTTTTATACAATCAAAACATCTTATGCGTAATAGGTAAAAAAGAATTTTTATCTGCTCTTCCCGCTTTTAACGGCGAAATAATAGAAACCGACGATAAAGTTTTAAATTATTTATCTTGTTGCGAAACTTGTCAAGGAATAATGGCGGTAGTAGAAATCCCACACGCAGTAGCAGAAAAGGGGGAAATATCCGTTCTTTTGGATAGAGTTCGCGACCCCGGGAATTTGGGAACGATAATAAGAACGTCGGTAGCGGTAGGCGTAAAAAACGTGTATTTATTAGATTGCGTAGACGCTTATTCTCCCAAAACCGTCCGTTCGTCTATGAGCGGAATTTACGGTGTAAATTTAATTTCGGTGGATAATAAAGACGTAGAAGAAATTTCAAAACAAACTACCATGATATGTGCCGATATGGACGGGGAAAACGTTTTTGAAAGCGATATAAAGGGCAATTTTTGTTTATGTATGGGCAACGAAGCCAACGGCGTAAGCGATTTTATAAAGGGAAAATGTAAAAAAACAGTGAAAATTCCTATGAAAAATAAAATCGAAAGCTTGAATGTGGCGGTAGCTTATGCTATAATAGTATATAATTTAGTAAAATTTTAGTATAGAAGGATAAAATTATGTCAGGACACAGTAAATGGGCAAACATTAAAAACAAAAAGGCAAAAACAGACGCGGTAAAAGGAAAAATATTTACCAAGCTCGGAAGGGAATTAGCCGTAGCGGCGAAAGCGGGTTCGGACCCTAATACGAATTCAAGACTAGCGGACGTTGTAGCGAAAGCGAAAGCCGCTAATATGCCTAACGATAACATTAAAAGAAGTATCGCTAAAGCCGCAGGGGAACTCGGCAACGTAAATTACGAAGAACTCACTTACGAAGGGTACGGAATAGGCGGAAGCGCGGTAATAGTTAAAACGCTTACCGACAACAAAAACAGAACTGCGGGCGACGTAAGACATATTTTTGAAAAATACGCAGGAAATTTAGGAACTAGCGGTTCGGTATCTTATATGTTCGATACGAAAGGAGTTTTGGTAGTAGAGAGAACGGTATCTTTGGACGAAGATACTATGACCGAAATGGCGATAGATTGCGGAGCGGACGATATAATCGTTTGCGACGATAGTTACGAAATAAGAACTGCGCCGTCCGATTTTTCCGCAGTAAGAAAAGCTTTGGAACAAAAGGGATTAACGTTTGTAGAATCGCAAATAAGCATGATACCTAACAACTTCGTAGATTTAGACGAAAAACAAACTGAAACTTTTGAAAAAATGTTAGACGCTTTTGAAGATAACGACGACGTGCAAGAAGTTTTCCATAACGTCAACTTGCCCGAAGAAGAGATAGAAGAATAATAAAAGCGGAATAATCCGTTATAAAATAAAAAAAAGAACTAATTTACTATAAAAAAACGAATTAGTTCGCAATAAACTAAATTACGTTCAAACGTTTTTAGAGTGAAATGGGAGGATAAGATGAAAAAAAGATTTATAACCATAATTGCTATAATCATAATTTTTTCTACTTTTTTGTGCGGTTGTGAAACTGATTTAAGCACGTCTAGTTCAAAATCGTCGATACAGTCATCGTCGTCGGAGTTTTCTTCTTCGTCGTCAAGTTCGTCGTCGGAGTTTTCTTCTTCGTCGTCAAGTTCGTCGTCGGAGTTTTCTTCTTCGTCGTCAAGTTCATCGCCGGAGTTTTCTTCTTCGTCGTCAAGTTCATCGCCGGAGTTTTCTTCTTCGTCGTCAAGTTCATCGTCGAGTTCAAGTGGAAATCCGCATGAAACTCAGGAAATCGAAGATATAAGTTATATAGATTTATCTAAAAACTTGTCGGGATCTGAACAACAAGAAGTCGATAGTATATTTTTTAAAAACGATTTAACTAACGACGGGGCAGACCCTTCTTGTATATATGACGAAAAAACCGGTTACTATTATATGTATACAACAGGTCTTTATGTAAAAAAAAGTAAGGATTTAATACATTGGGGAGAAAGTAAAAAGGCGTTTACGTATGCAAGCCCTAGTTGGATAAACGGGTATCAGTGGGCGCCTGCGGTTATTTACGATAAAGATTTAGGGAAATATTTTATGTTTTATACGGGTGCCGTTAATCCTGATTATTATAAACGTAATTCTATACCGGACGGGTTAGAAAAAGGTAATTCTTTAAGTGTTTGTATGGGTGTTTCGGATAGTCCGGAGGGACCTTTTGTTCAATGGACGGGGACTGTTAAAGGCGGAACTTACCAAAGCGGAGAAAAATTTTCCGAGTATACAATTTCAGGTAAAGATACCTTTATAAATTTTGAAAGAATGAAAAGCGCAAATCCTATGTATTATCCATACGAAGGGTTTATGAAAGTTATCGACGTAGAGCCGTTTATAGACCCCGTTACTGGCGATAAATATCTGTATATGTGCAGAGATTTAAATCAAGATAAAAATGCAAAAACAACTTATCCTAACAGTAATATTATAGTCATAAAAATGATTGACTGGTATACACCCGATTATTCTACAGTAATACTGATTACCAAGTGTAATTATGCTAACGTAGAAGATAAAGAAAGCACGGGCGGAGAAGGTTCCGTAAACGAAGGGCCGTACGTAATATATAACGAACAAAGCAAAAAGTATTATTTAACATATAGTTGCTATTACTATTGGGATAAAACTTATCAAGTAAGGCAGGCGGTTTCGGATAGTCCTATGGGACCTTTTAAAAAAATTGCCGTAGAAAAAGGCGGAGCGGTAATCGCAACGGACGTTAACTGGCCACATAGAGCCGGAACGGGACACCACACGTTTGCAAAAATTAACGGAGATTTGTATATGGTTTACCATATGCACACAAATCCTAAAAATTTCGACGGTAATAGATGTATAGGAATAGATAAAATCAGTTGGTTTAAAAACGAAGATGGCGAACTTATAATGACAACTAACGGCCCTACTATGGGGTATATGTTATATTCGGGTAACGAACAAGGATATACAAACGTAGCGGATAAAGCTAAAGTTTACGCTTATGACGGTAGCGGTAAACAAATATTTAGCGACGATTTATCTTATATCAACGATAATGTCGTTAAAACGATGGCGAACGACGGCAAAAAGGAATTTAGCATAAAATTCCCCGAAGGCGACAGGGACGACCCGACTATTCGTCTTGATTTTTCGTCGCAGGTAACCGTAAAGGGAATACAAATATTCAATTCTTATTCGCTTAGAACGGCGTTCGATTATGTTAAAGACGTTTCGATTTTCTATTTCGATAATAACGTTTTAAAATGCAAAAAGTTAGGCGAACTCACTTTTGACTGGTCTACTTTTTGTACTAATAATTTAACGTCGGAAGGCAATAAAGTGTACGCGTCGGGGAACTTTTCGGGAGCTATTTTTGATGAAATTCAAAACGTAGTAAGTATACACGTACATTTATTGCCACAAATAAACGATAAAATATACGATTCTTTTGATAAAGTTACGGGTATAGGCGTATCCGAAATCGTAGTAATAGGTAAAAACTCGTAATAATTTAAATTTTTATTATAAAGCTAAAAATTTGGTATAAAAACGAAAGTTTGAACGATACTTATTACTATCCAACGGCAAGTATCATAATTTTAGTAAGATTAGGTTATAAAAAGCCGTTGTCGCTATATTTCGTTGGCTTGCCAACGCCGTAGGCAAACGGCTGAATCGCGTCTACGGGTAAAAAGGTCGTTTTAAACGACCTTTTAATTTTAATTAGTAAAAAATTCTATAAATTTTTATTTTTTTTAAGTTTAAATTTATTTTGAATGGTTATATTATTAGAAAAATAACAAATTTTTTATTAAAATTATTAGAGTCGATAGTTAAAAAACTGTCAAGCATTTTAGGAGCGGATATGAAAAAAAGATTTTTAATTTTTATATCTTTGTTGTTATCGTTAACTATTTTCATTTTCGGCGGTTGTGGCGGAGAAGCAAGAGTAAAATACGTCGGCGACGAATCGAATTATTCCACAATATCGGGCGATTTTGCGGATAGCGGACTTGCCACGGAATTAACGGATTCAATAAATCTAGTACTATCTTCCGACAGTTTAACTAGGACGGACGAAGGAGATTTCCCACAATCCGAAATATCTAAACTTAACGAAAACAGACGTTCTACCGTAGAAATTTATTCGCTAACGGAAAGCGGAGCGGGCGCGGGTTCGGGAATATTCGTCGGCTTTACTCCTTCGGATTCTAGCGATTTATCAAAAGGCGGAATAGCTTATATTCTTACTTGTTTTCACGTTATAGATTCGGCTTACGGAGTAAACATTAGAGATTTGGACGGAAACGTTTTTTCTGCGGGGTTAATAGGCGCCGATACGGAAGGCGACATAGCTCTTTTATGGGCAAAGGTGGATTTTGCCGTTACGGTTGCTAAACTCGGTAATAGCAGTCAAACTCTTGTCGGCGAAACTGTTTACGCGATAGGTAATCCCACGGGAACGCTCGGCGGAACGGTTACTAAAGGAATTATAAGTGCGAAAGAAAGGGAAATTACCGTCGAAAACAAAAAAATGAAGTTGATGCAAATAGATTCCGCAATCAATCAAGGAAATTCGGGTGGCGGACTTTATTCGGCAGACGGATATTTAATCGGAATGGTAAACGCAGGCGTTACCTATAAAGACGGATTAGGCTTTGCAATTCCTTCCGAGTCTATACTGGAAAGCGTTAACAAGTTAATATCTACTTATCAAGACGAAGTGTATTCGAGTTACGGTTATATTTCGGGCAGAGCGTCTATGGACGTTAGCTTAACTCAATTCAACGATAATTTTTATTATAAATTAAATGACACGACTGAAACGAAAAGTTTATCTACTGCGGTTTTAGTCAGCACTTTAACCGATAACGGAAGTTTTGGAAAATCGGGAAAAATAATTGCGGGTAAGGACGTAATAAAAACAATCGAACTCGGTTCGGACGTTTACAATCCTACAAACGCTCAGGATACTATTAATTACATTAAAAATCATTCCGAATTTAAAGTTGGAAACGTAATAAAATTAACCGTTTTAAGAATTGGTAGTTATACTATCGATAAAGAATTAAACGCTTACGTTTATTTGGTAGAAGAAATAAGCGTAGAAATTACGCTTTTACAGCTAATTTATTGTCCGCCGTCAGTTCCGCAAACAAAAACCCAAAACGCTGTAACTACCGCTAATTTTATAGAAACTTCTTGTGAGCAAGAAAATTCTTTAGTGGTTAATACGAATTTAGAAAATTACGGCGATTTATCACAGGTTTTAGAGTTTAAAGAATATATAGGCGACTTTTTAGGACAAAAATCGGTTTTTAACTTAGCTATCGTAAGTCTTGACCGAGCTGACGATAGCAACTCTTGTTTAACTCAAAACAGAAAATCCGTCGTCGAATTATATTCTTCGACGTTAAACGGCGGTTCTGCGGGTAGCGGGGTTATAATCGGCTTTACTCGAAACGAACAATCAAACGGCGGAATATGTTACGTAGTAACTTGTCATCATTGCGTAGAAAACGCTTATCAAATAAATATGAAAGATATTTACGGCAATACCTACGCAATGGGTTTAATCGGTTCGGACAAAAAAACAGACGTTGCGGTGCTTTGGACTAAGTTAGATTATACGCCGTCGGTAGCCAAATTCGGGGATATTTCTTCTTTGGCTGTTCTAGACGAAGTATACGCGATAGGTAATCCCACGGGAACTCTTGGCGGAACGGTAACTAAAGGCGTTGTAAGTTCGCTTAACAGAAGCGTAGTGGTAGACAATAGATATATGGAGCTTATCCAAATAGACTCGGCAATAAACGCAGGGAGTTCGGGCGGAGGACTGTTTACTACGGACGGTTATTTAGTAGGAATAGTCAATGCAGGCGCGGAATATAAAGACGGAATAGGCTTTGCCGTTCCCGAAAATATAGTTTTTAGCGTAGTAGAAGAATTATTAAAAACTTATAAAGACGGCGTTTACAACACCTACGGCTACGTTAAAGGGAGAGTAGACTTTTATAGCGTTACTTTTTCGGACGTAACTAATATTTTTACAAGAACTTATGTAAGCGTAACCGATATAGACGAAAATTGCAGTTTGTATAAAGCTGGACTGCGCACGGGAGATAAAATCACTGCGGTTAGTAACGGCGAAAAAGGATACTTTGTGGAATCTGCGGGAAGCTTATCCGTTATATTTCATTCTTACAATCTAAAAATCGGCGATATGCTAACCTTAAAGATTTCTAGAAACGGAGAAACCAAAGAAATAAAAGCGGTTTTAAATCAGTATATTTACAAACCCGTTATAAAAACGAATTCTTAAAATTTCGGCTTATAAACATAATAAATTTTACGGCGTAGCTTTTCGTTACGCCGTTTTTATTATAGATTTAACTAGTTATTTATCGTAGTTTTAATCGTTAAACTTAATAAGCTCAATCGCTAATGCTTGACATAAGAAAAAATATGTATTAAAATATATAATATTAAAATTAGGGGAGTATGGTTAGTTGAGAATATTAGGAATAGACCCGGGACTTGCGACTATGGGATTCGGGGTGATAGATTCCGTAAACGGAAAGCACACCGTAGTCGATTACGGCGTAATACTGACTTCTAAAAACGAAGCTTTTCCTAATAGACTAGCCATAATAGAAAAGGGAGTAAAGGAGTTAATAGCAAAGTTTACGCCAGACGAAATATCGCTAGAAGAGTTGTTTTTCAATAATAACGTAAAAACGGCGATAGACGTAGCGCAAGCAAGGGGAGTAATACTTCTTACTTGTATTAAAGAATGCGGAAAACTTTACGAATACACGCCCCTACAAATAAAACAAGCCCTAACGGGATACGGAAGAGCGGAAAAAAAGCAAATTCAGCAAATGGTGGCAACTTTTTTAGGCTTGAAAACAATTCCTAAACCTGACGACGCCGCCGACGCGTTAGCTGTTGCGCTAACGCACGCAAACACAAACAGATTTAGCGGACAATTCGGAATAAAATGATAGGATATTTAAACGGACAACTAATTTCTTTTAAAGATAATACGGTACTATTAAACGTAAACGGAGTCGGATACGAAATAAATTGTACTTCTTCTACGACTGCGCGTTTAGTAAACGAACGCGGTGGAGAAGTATATGTTTACACTGCCGTAAGGGAAGACGGGATATATCTTTTCGGGTTTGACAATACCGACGAAAAAGAAATGTTTTTAAAGCTCATCGGCGTTTCGGGCGTTGGTCCGAAATGCGCGCTTAGTATACTTTCAAGTTTAGGCGCAAGCGTTACCAGAAGCTGTATTTTGTCGCAAGACGTAAAAACGTTGTCGTCGGTAAAAGGCTTAGGTAAAAAAACAGCCGAAAAGATAATAGTCGAGTTAAGGGGCGGATTGCCCGCAAGCGAAGTCGCGCAATCGGTACCGTCCGAAAACGAAGAAGCGGTACAAGCTTTAATATCGCTCGGATTCGATAGAAATTCTGCAACCAAAGCCGTAGGTTTAGCTGTGGAAAACGGCGCGAAAACGCTTGAAGAAGTTATAACCAACGCATTGAGGAACGTGAGATGATGGAAGATTTTAACGGCATCGTAGACAATTCCGACCTAATAGTTAGTACAAAAACGGAAGGGGACGAAATAGAAAACGTACTTCGTCCTAAGTCTATGGACGGATATATCGGTCAAGAAAAAGCCAAAGACAATTTATGCGTATTTATGCAATCGGCAAAAATGCGCGGAGAAGCGTTAGACCACGTTTTGTTATACGGTCCTGCGGGACTTGGTAAAACCACGCTCGCGCATATAATAGCCAACGAAATGGGCGTTCAAATAAAGGTAACTAGCGGTCCGAGTATAGAAAAATCGGGAGATTTAGCCGCAATACTTACAAACCTTAACGAAGGCGACGTTTTATTTATAGACGAAATACATCGTTTGAATCATAACGTAGAAGAAATACTTTATCCCGCAATGGAAGATTTTTCTTTAGACTTTATCATCGGTAAAGGACCTTCAGCTCGTAGCGTACAAATTCCGCTTAAAAAGTTTACGTTAATAGGAGCTACTACTAAAGCGGGAATGTTATCCACGCCTTTAAGGGACAGATTCGGCGTAATGTTAAGGCTGGAAATTTATTCGACAAAGGAACTGGCGGAAATAGTAAGGCGTTCGGCGGAAAAGCTTGGCGCGCATATTGACGAAGAAGCCAGTATAGAGCTTGCAAAACGCAGTCGCGGTACGCCTAGAATTGCAAACAGATTGCTTAGAAGAATAAGAGATTTTTCAATCGTTTTAAATCACGACGAAATTACGCTAGACGATACTAAACTCGCTTTAAAACGCCTCGATATAGACGAACTCGGTCTTGACAACGTAGATATAAGGCTTCTTACCACTATGATAGATAAATTCAACGGCGGACCTGTGGGGTTAGACACTCTTGCAATGACCATAAACGAAGATTCTAACACCTTAGAAGACGTTTACGAACCGTATTTATTGCAACTCGGGTTTATCAGCAGAACGCCTAGGGGCAGGGTTTGCTTACAAAAGGCTTACGAACATACGGGAAGAAAATTTAAAGGGGGAAGTCAAGCGTCTATTTTCGACGCGGACGATAATAATGCTTAAAAAAAGTGATTTTTATTACGATTTACCCGAAGAGCTAATCGCTCAAACGCCGTTAGAACCTAGGGACAGTTCAAGATTACTCGTATACGATAAAAAAACGGACAAAACGGAAGAAAAAATTTTTAGAGATATAACGGAATATTTTCACGAAGGAGATTTATTAGTCGTAAACAACACTAAAGTTTATCCCGCAAGAATATACGCCCACGCAAAAACGGGCGGAAAAATGGAGATATTACTGCTTAAAAGGCTAAATTTAACCCAATGGGAATGTCTTGTAAAGCCGGGTAAAAGGGCAAAAATAGGCGAAACTTTTACCGTAAACGAAGAACTTTCTTTCACCGTTTTAGACAACGCGGACGGTGGAGGACGAAAAATAGAATTTATATTCAGCGGAGTTTTCGAAGATATTTTATCAAGAGTCGGAGAAATGCCTTTACCGCCGTACATAAAAGAAAAATTAAAAAATCAATCGCGTTACCAAACGGTTTACGCAAAAAGGGAAGGCAGTTCCGCCGCTCCTACGGCAGGGCTACATTTCACGAAAGAGTTAATACAAAAGCTAAAAGATAAAGGCGTAAAATTTGCTGAAGTAGAGTTAAACGTAGGACTAGGTACTTTTAGACCCGTTAAAGAAGAAAACGTTTTAGAACATAAAATGCACACGGAGCATTATTATATCGACGAACAAAACGCAAATTTAATAAACGAATACAAAAAAAACGGCGGAAGAATTATAGCCGTAGGTACGACTTCGGTTAGAACGCTTGAAACGGTTGCGGACGAAAACGGTTTCGTAAAACCTTGTTCGGGCGATACTTCCATATTTATTTATCCGCCATATAAGTTTAAGTGTGTAAATTGTTTAATTACAAACTTCCACTTGCCCGAATCAACTTTAATAATGCTCGTATCGGCATTTTTAACAAGAGAAAAAACGTTGGAACTATATAATTACGCGGTAAAAGAAAAATTCAGATTTTTCAGTTTCGGGGACGCGATGTTACTTTTGTAAGAACACCGACTTTACGTTGATTATTTTGTAAGGGAAATTTAAGGTTTTAAATTTTTCTTAAAAAAATTAAATTTTCAAGCGTTTTTTGTTGAAAATAGTTTTTTTAATAAACGCATTGAAAATAGGCTTAAAACTTTAAAAAAAGATAATAATTTGGTTTATAATGGAATATTTTAGTTTTGAAACTATAAAACAAGATAAAAAAACGGGCGCAAGGGCGGGAATACTACATACTCCGCACGGCGATATAGAAACCCCCGTTTATATGCCCGTAGGCACGCAAGCAACGGTAAAGGGAGTTTATCCTAGGGACTTGTTAGAAGCGGGGTCGCAAATAATACTTGCAAACACATATCATTTGTTCGAACGTCCGGGGGAGAAAATCGTTAAACAAGCCGGCGGATTACATAAATTTATGAATTGGAATAAACCTATTTTAACCGATAGTGGCGGATTTCAGGTTTTTTCTCTTGCAAAACTTAACGATATAACCGACGAAGGCGTAACTTTTAAAAGCGGTATAGACGGTGCCAAACACTTTATAACTCCCGAAAAGGCAATAGAGATTGAAAACGATTTAGGCGCGGATATAATAATGGCGTTCGACCAATGTAGCGAATACGGTCAAAATTATAAAGACGGCGAAAAAGCTATGAAAAGAACGCTGGACTGGCTAGATAGGTGTTATAATCATCACAAAAACGAAAAACAAGCTTTGTTTCCAATCGTTCAAGGAAGTTTTTATACCGATTTAAGAATAAAATCTTTGCAAGAAACCGTACCTTACGCGAAATACGGCATAGGAATAGGAGGACTGTCGGTCGGAGAGCCAAAACCGCTGATGTATAATTTACTAGACGATATGTATCCTTATTTTCCAACGCATATACCTAGGTATTTAATGGGCGTAGGAAGTCCCGATTGCTTGGTAGAAGGCGTTAAAAGGGGAATAGATATGTTCGATTGCGTTTTAGCTACGAGAATAGCGAGAAACGGAACGGCTATGACGAGTAAAGGTAAAATAGTCGTACGCAACGGAAAGTATAAAGAAGATTTTACGCCGTTGGACGACGAGTGCGATTGTTATTGTTGTAAGCATTATACGAAAGCTTATTTAAGGCACTTAATCAACGTAGGCGAAATGTTGGGCGGTATGCTTATAAGCTTACACAACATTACTTTTTTACATAAACTTATGAAGGGTATGAGAAAAGCAATACTCAACGATAATTTCTTGGAATTTACCGAAGAGTTTTATGATAAATACGAAAAAAATAATAAGGAGTAAAATTATGAGTAATTTATTAGCAGGTACAAACTGGGGATTTTATATTGTTCTCGGTGTAATTTTGGTCGGCGGTTTCGTTCTTATGTATTTCAAAAACAAAAAAGAACAAAAACAAAGAGAAGAAAACAAGCAAAAACTTGATTCTTTACCTATCGGAACGGAAGTTTTAACAATTGGTTTGATAAAAGGCACAATCGTTAAAAACGAAGGCGAATACGTAGTACTTTCTACCGGCGACGAAGAAAACAAAGGTTTTATCACTTTAAACAAAAACGGAATTTATAAGATTTTAACGGAAAAAGTTATGCAAGAAGCTCAACCCGCTTCTGAAGAAACCGTTAAAGACAAAACCGACGAAGAAAACGTAGAACAACCCGTAGAAAAAAAAGTTGAAAAAGCCGACGAAAACGTCGTAACGGAAGAGAGAGAAACTCCCGCAGAAGACGAAATTTCCGACTAAAACAGCTAAGGTTGTACAATAAAAAATAAGTAAAGTTATATTGAATAAATTCTCCGCATAAAATTAAAGCGGAGGATTTTTTTATGGTAAAAGATAATATTATAAACGTTTTAAAAGGCGTGTTTTTTGCGTTAATTACTTCTCTTGCATGCGTTTTTTTATACGCTTTGATACTTAAAATATTCGCCTTATCGGGTAGAGGGGTAAAATGGGTAAATCAAGCTATAAAAATTTTGGCTATACTTATAGGGTGCTTGGTGGCGGTAAAAAATTCTATTCCGCTAGTCAAAGGCGGAGCTGTAGGACTTCTTGCCGGTGCGGGCGAATATTTAATATACGGTTTTATTTCTAAAAACTTAAATTTCGGCGTAAAATTCTTAATAGACTTGTTGTTCGGAGCGCTGATAGGCGTAATAATTTCCTGTATTGTAAATTTTGTCAGAAAGAAATAAAAATATTTAGTTTTTTTAAGAAAATTACAACAAAAATTTAAGAAAATCATTGACTAAAAGCCTAGCTTATTATATAATTGTAAAGTATATAATTATCTATATAGAAAGATTAGTTTTTATAAGAAAATTATTTTTTGCAATCAGGAGGCAAAAATGACAAAGGCAAAGTCAATAGTAATATCGATACTGCTTGTTTTAGTTACGGTCTGCGCGGGAATATTTACTTTCGCGTCTTTCCCTGTTAAAAAGACTAAAAAGTATACTTCGATATTCAAGTCGATAGAAGTAGGCGCGGAATTAAACGGCGCTTACAGAATAGATTATTCACCCGCTATCGAAGAAGGCGAAGTATCGGAATGCGACCAAGATAAATGTATTGACATCGTTAGAAATAGGCTCGATATAGAAGAATTCGGTTCGGCAATCGTTTATAAAAACGGAAACGGTTTTACCGTAGAATATCCCCAAACCGCAAATGCGGGTACGGCATATTCGTATTTCGGAAGTAAAGGCGTTATATCCGTTTACGCAGGTTCAACCGCAACGGGAACTAATTATTTCGATTATCCCGTAGCAGAATACTCTTCTTCGCCGTTTATCGAAGACGTAAGCGTGTCGGAAGCGTATTCTCAAGACGGAATAATATATTCGGCAAGCGGATATTCGGTAGTTCTCAAATTTACCAAAGCGGGTAGAGAGCAATTTAGAAAAGCTACCAAACAAGCTTCTTCCGCAAGTTCGGACGAAGAAAAAGTCGTAACCATTTTTCTTGACGGAGATATTACGTTATCGTCGGCAAGCGTTACGGAAGAAATGGATACGGACAGCGTACAAATTTCGGGTAACTTTACTAAATCGCAAGCTCAAATAATAGAATCAGTTATTAAAAACGGAGTTATGCCCGTTAAATATTTTAACGGCAAAGTCGTAGACAACGCGGAAGTAGACGGAGAACAATACGTTATTTCTTCTATCTATTCCGAAAAATGCGAAAAAACTTTAAAAATTGCTTGCTTAGTTGCGTTAGTAGTATTTTTAGTCGCAATGGGCGTGTTCTACAAAGGTTTTGGTTTGTTGGCAGATTTCAGCGCGATAGTTTCGATAATACTTTTCGTATTGATTTATTCGATTATCCCGGGTAGCGTTTTAACAATGGCTTCCGTATTAGGCGCGATAACTTCGTTTTTCGTATTCGCTACGGGAAGCGTAGTATTCTTTGAACTTATCAAAAAGGAATTCCGCAACGGCAGTACTTTAAACGCCGCTATCGGCGATAGCTTTAAAAAGGTAATGTGGCTCGTTTTAGACGTTGCAATTTTAGCAATAGTAGCGTTCTTCTCGTCGTTCTTCCTTGCTAGCTGGGCAGTTAGGGCGTTCGTAGCTACGTTTGCCATAGGTTCGTTAATTTCTGCGATAACTTTCTCTTTATTCAATAGAGCTTTAATCGCAATATTTAAACCGATGGTAAATCAAGGTCGCTTTTATCACTTGGTAAGAGAGGAGGTAGAAGATGAATAAGACTTTTAAAATTGCAAAAATCGCATTGATTGCAATGCTCGTTATAGCAATAGTTGGCGCGGTATTATTCGGAATTTTCAAACTAAACTACGGCGCGGATATTAAAGGTTGCGTAGAAGTTACCATTGAATTGGACGAAGATTCTAAAACCGAAAGCGTTGCAGATAAATATCAAGACGATATTACTAAAATATTTAAAGATAACGGATATAAATTTGCCAAAACCACGAGAAAAGCTACAGACTCCAGCGGTTTTGTAAAATTAGTTTATAGCGTAAAAACTAAAAACGCGGACAAGACTATTAAAAAATTAAACGAAAGTTTTAAAGCTGATTTAAGTACTTATTTATCTGGCAAATACGCTGATTTTTCTTATGAAGACAGCGTAACGGTATCCGAAATAGGTTCTTCTTACGATTGCAAGCTTTTAACAGGTGTTCTTTTAGGAACGTTAATTTTAACTTTGGCGATAACGATTTATTCGTTTATCAGGTTTAAATGGGCAAGTGGTTTTACAACGCTACTTTCCGTAATAATGGATTTATTGTTGTTTGTTTCTATTTCCGCAATAACCAGAATAAGGGTAGACGCTTTATGTGTAAACGTAATATGGGTAGCTACTATATATTCGCTTTTAACTTCTTTGGTAACGTTCTTTGTGCTTAAAAAGAATAGTAAAGTTAAAATTATCGATGCGGACGCTATTAAAGAAAAAGCTTTAACAAGCGCGCAGGAAAGTTCTAAATATATATTTATCGTTACGGTTGCTTTAATAGTTATGCTTGCCTTAGCAATTATTTTCGTACCGTTTAACGTAAAATTGTTATTTATTTATTCGATTATCGCTTTGTTGATTACAGGCGCGGACGCAATATTAGTTAAACCCGTTTTAAGATATTGGCTTTCCAAAATTAAAAAAAATAAGAAAAAAGCTTAATAGAAAATAAAAATAAAGCGGACATAAATTTATGTCCGCTTTACGTTTTAAATTTACTTTAACTAGCGTTTAATTTTTATGTAAAAAGCAAAACACAATAGTTTTACTTAGTTTACTTTTTATTTTTAAAATTATAAATATATAATTATGTTCTTAGGTTAAAAATTTTTCACTAAGATTGAACGATAGAAATACAAAAAGGACTATAATATGATAGAAATAAAACCTGACTTAACGCAAGAACAATTAAATATTCAAAGGGAAATTTCAAAAGAATTTTCAATTAGTCCTTTAACTAGCGAAATTTTAATAAAAAGGGGAATAGACACCGTAGAAAAATGTAAAAAATTTTTATATTGCGGTAAGCAAAACTTTTTAAGTCCTTATTTATTAAAAAATTTAGATAAAGCCGAGCAAAGAATAAAAAAAGCTTTATCTGAAAACGAAAAAATTTTAATTTACGGCGATTACGATTGCGACGGCGTTTGCTCCACTTCTATTCTCTATTATACTTTTAAAGAATTAGGGGTAGAAGTTTTAACTTACGTTCCCGAAAGAAAAAACGGTTACGGAATTACGGAATCTAGCATAAAAGAAATTTTACCGTTAAAACCTAATTTAATTATAACGGTCGACTGCGGTATAAGTTGCAAAAACGAAATAGAATATTTAAAAAATAAAAATATAGATATTATTGTAACCGACCACCACGAATTGCCCGAAATTTTACCCGATTGCATAACTGTAAATTGTAAAATTAAAAGCGATTATCCGTACGATAATCTTTGCGGAAGCGGGGTGGCGTATAAACTTGCAAAAGCTTTAATAGGGGACAAGGCGGACGAGCTACTAGATTTTGTTGCCGTAGCCACCATTGCCGATTCGATGACGCTAATCGGCGAAAACAGAGATTTGGTAAAAGAAGGATTAAAACTCTTTGAAAAACCAAGACCGTGTTTTAAAGCTTTGTGCGATTTAAGTAAAATAAAAGACGTAACGTCCACTACCATAGCTTATACCATTGCGCCGAGAATAAACGCTTCGGGGCGAATGGGAAAAGCAAACGACGCGTTAAAATTACTTAAAACTACCGATTATTTAACGGCGTTGTCGCTAGCGGAAACGGTAAATTCTTACAATCAATTAAGACAATCGGACTGTGAAATATTGTACGAACAAGCTAAAAATCAATTAAAAGAGCAAGGATTAGAGAGAAGTTCTATCGTTTTACAAGGGGAAGGTTGGTCAGGCGGACTTACGGGAATAGTATCGGCGCGTTTAGCGGAAGAATATAGTCGCCCGGTAATACTGTTTTCTTTGCAGGACGGAGTCCTAAAAGGCTCGGCGCGTTCGATAGAAGGAATAAACGTTTTTGAAGCTTTAAATAACGTATCGGAGTTTACTTGCGGATTTGGCGGACATAATCAAGCGGCAGGCGTAAGCGTAAAACAAGAAAATTTTGAGAACTTTAAAACGGCGTTCGAAAAAGAAATATCCAAACAAGAAATAAGCTTTTTCGTCAAAAAAACGGTAGTAGATAAACTTGTGTCGGAAGTTTTAAGTTTAAACGACGTTAAGGATTTAAGCAAACTAGAACCTTTTGGGATAGGTAATAAAAAACCTTTATTTTTATGTGAAATAAATAACGTTTTAGTAAGAAATTTAAGTGGAAATCATATAGCTTTTAGCGGAATTTGTTGCGATATGGTATATTTTAACGGGTTAAAATACAAGCAAGATTTATCGGACGGACTTTCCAAAAAAATTATTTTTGAAATAAACGTTTCTACTTTTAACGGAAAGGAACAGTTAAAAGGTTTTGTAAAAGGTTTTGAAAGAGTTATAAGCGGAGAAAAGCAAAAATTATATTTATTTAGGAGTTATTTAAGGAATTTAAAAAATGGTTTAGATAAGGCAAAAAAAGTTTCTAAACAAGAAATGAAAGAGCTTGTTAAAAAGAGCTTAGAAATTCCTTACGGAACGATTTTTGCGGTAAATAATCCTGAAAACTTAGAATTTTACCCCGAATTAAAAGATTTATCTACGGAAATTTGTCGTAGTCAAGACGAATCTTTGTTAAATAAAGTAATTTTCGGGTTAGAAAACGCAGGGAACTATAAAAACGTTTTGTATTTAGACGACGGAAATCTTTACGCTAGCGATAAAAGCGTGGTATGCGACAGCATAAAAGCGTATACTCAAAAATTAAATTGCGATAGAGAGAGTTTTATTCCGATATTTAAAGCTTTAAAAAACGCAGGTTACTTATCTAGTGTAGATTTTGCCCTAAAAAATGATAAAATAAACGCTTATCAAGCAATATTTTGCGTTGAAGTTTTAATAGAGTTAGGTATCGTAAAAGAAAAAGACGGCTATATTTATATAGACAACGGAGTAAAGGCAAATTTAAACGAATCTAAAATACTTAGAATATGCGAAACGGAGAATTAGTATTATGGACGTAGTAGACGACGTATTACAAAAAATTGAAAAAAATTATTCGCAAGACGAAATTGCGACTTTAAAAAAAGCTTATTATTTTGCAAAAGAAGCGCATAGAAACCAAAAAAGGGCGTCTGGGGAAGATTATTTTACGCACCCTTGCGCCGTTGCTGAAATTTTAATAGACTTAGGGTTAGACTGCGCAAGCGTAACCGCCGCTTTTTTGCACGACGTGTTGGAAGATACGTCGGTTTCGGCAAGCGATATTGAAAAAGAATTCGGACAAGAAGTGTTAAGTCTTGTAGACGGCGTTACTAAATTAGAAAAAATAGAATTTAAGTCTTACGAAGAAGAACAGGCGGAGAACTTTAAAAAGATTTTCGTGTCTATGGCTAAAGACATAAGGGTTATAATAATAAAACTTGCCGACAGGTTGCACAATATGCGTTCATTAAATTTTCTTTCACCCGAAAGACAAAAGCGTATGGCGCACGAAACCATAGAAATTTACGCACCGTTAGCAGGCAGACTAGGTATTTCGCAAATTAAATGCGAATTAGAAGACTTGTGCTTAAAATATCTTGACCCCGACGCTTATGAATATTTAAGCGTAAACATTCATTCAAAAGTAGCCGAAAGAAGAGAATTCGTTGCAAAAGTCGTAAGCGAACTACAAGAAATAATGCAAGAATCGGGAATAGAAGGCGAAGTGTACGGTCGTCCCAAACATTTTTACAGTATTTACAAAAAAATGAAAAATCAAGGGAAAACCTTAGATCAAATTTACGATTTAACCGCCGTAAGGGCGATAGTAAAAACTGTTGACAACTGTTATGAGTTATTAGGTAAAATTCATAAAAAATGGAAGCCTATCCCGGGTAGAATTAAAGATTATATCGCAACGCCTAAGCCGAATATGTATCAAGGCTTGCATACTACCGTTGTTACGAGTTTCGGTCAAATTTTCGAAATTCAAATAAGAACGGAAGAAATGCACAAAATAGCCGAATACGGTATTGCCGCGCATTGGAAATATAAAGAAAACAAAGAAGACGCTTCCGCTTTCGAAAACAGACTTTCTTGGATAAGGGAAGTTATGGAATGGCAAGGCGGAATTAAAGACAGTAAGGAATTTATAGAGTCTATAAAGGGCGACATATATTCCAGCGAAGTTTTAGTTTTTACCCCTAAGGGAGAAGTCGTATCGCTTCCTAAAAATTCAACGCCCATAGATTTTGCCTATCATATTCATACGGAAGTAGGGCATAAATGCGTCGGCGCGAAAGTAAACGGAAAAATAGTTCCGCTAAATACTACGTTGCAAGTTGGCGACATGGTAGAAATAATTACGAATAAATCTTCTAAAGGTCCTAGTTGGGACTGGCTTAAAATAGCTCAATCGTCAGGCGCAAAAGCCAAAATCAGGAGCTTTTTCAAGCGTAATATGGTAGAAGAAAAAGTCAAAACGGGTAAATCCATATTCGAAAACGACGTAAAAGCAAAAGGTTACACGGTTTCTCAATTATTAAATTCCGTAAGTTTCGAAACCATAAATCTTCGTTTTGGGTTTGCTACGGAAGACGAAATGTACGCCGCAATAGGCGTAGGCGCTATCCCCGCGGGACAAATAATAAGTAAATTAGTCGACTTATACAAAAAAGTAAACCAAATCAAACCCGAAGGAAATAGTTCCAAATTAAATATAAATAAACGCACGGTCAGCGAAGAAGTTACGGTAAACGGACTAAGCGGAATGTTAGTTAGGTTTGCGGGTTGCTGTAATCCCGTCCCCGGCGATAAAATTATAGGATTCGTTTCAAAGGGTAGGGGCGTTACCGTTCACAGAGCAAACTGTCCAAATATGAAAAACGAAGATAAGGCAAGGTTTGTAGACGTCGAATGGACGGGTAAGAGTTCGGCAGGATTTACCGCTTCTATAAAAGTAACGTTCGACGAAAACGCTACCATGATAAATATTATTTCGGGTATTTGTATGAAGATGGGACTTACTATAACTTCTATTAACGGTAGGGTTGACCAAAAACTGAAACTCGGCGTAATTGAGTTTACCGTAAGGCTAAATAAAAGCGAAGACCTTGATACTTTAATAGAAAAAATACAAGCCGATAAAAACGTAGTAGACGTATTTAGAACGCTTAACTAAATTAGTATTAAATTTCCGTATTCGATTTTTAAACGGTATAAATAAACGTAGAAATTCATATTTTAAAATACAATTTACTTAAAAGTTTTAGCCGTTTATCGACTTATACGTTGATTTTTGGAGAAAAAATGATAATTAAAAGACACACTTGTACCGAGTTTGGCGAAAATTGTTATATAGTCTATAACGAACAAAACAAACAAGCGGTGATAATAGATTTAGGCTCGGACGCTAAAGAAGTTTACGATAAAATCGTGTCGGACGGGTACACGCCCGTTGCAATGATACTTACGCACGGACATTTCGACCACGCGGGCGGAGGAGCGGATATTCAAGCTTTGGGGGTAAAGGTATATGTTCATTCGCTAGACGCGGATAAATTGTACGGAGACGGAAATTGCTCGGAATATTTCGGTGTTCCGTTTAAAAAATTTCACGCGGACGTTTTAATAGAAGAAGGGGACTTAACCGTCGGAGGACTTACCTTTAAAGTTTTACATACGCCGGGGCATACTAACGGTTCGGTTTGTTATATAGTAGATGACGTAATGTTTTCGGGCGATACGCTTTTTTACGAAGGTTATGGTCGTCCAGACTTACCTACGGGAAGTTTTTGCGCGCTGATGGGTTCTTTAAAAAGAAAACTTTTTAAGCTAGAAAAAAATTATAAGGTGTACACGGGGCACGGATATTCTACTACGCTAGATTATGAAAAAACACACAATCCCTGTTTAGAAATAGACCATGATTGAAAGTAATTTAACTTCCTTTATCCCCGAGTATAACGAATTGTACAAAATGTTTTCGCCCCGTTTAGCGCAAGATATTTTTGTGTTTGGGGAAGAAAAGGCAAACACTTTTTATTGTTACGTTTTACTTAACGGCGAAAAAACAGAAGTAAAAAGAAATGCAAGTTTTAGCGGTGAAATAGAGAGAAAAAGATATTTAAAACGATATACTAAATTATGTTTGTATAAAGCTTTGGAAAAACACTTTAACGTAAAACTTCCTTGGGGAGCTTTAACTGGAATTCGTCCCGTAAAGTTTGCAAAAAGCTTTGATAATTTCGAAGAATACTTTTCGCGTGAAATGGAAGTTGACGATAATAAAATAAACTTAGTTAAATCCATAATTCAAACGCAAAATTCTCTTAACGTTCAAACGGACAAATTAGATATATACGTCGGAATTCCGTTTTGCCCGTCAAGATGTTATTATTGTTCGTTCGTTTCGGGTGCATTAAACGAAAAATCACCCGTTAACGAATATATAGAGGCACTTTGCTATGAAATAAATCAAGCAAAAGACTTATATAAAAGTAGAATAGGTACGGTGTATATAGGCGGTGGAACACCTGCTGTTTTAAACGAAGAGCAAACCGAAAAACTTTTAAAAACGCTGGATATTCCGTCAAACGTAGAGTTTACCGTAGAAGCCGGTCGTCCCGATTGCGTAACTAAGGAAAAATTAGATATTTACGCTAAATACGGTGTAAACAGGATATGTATAAATCCGCAAACGTTAAATCAAAAAACGCTTGATTTAATAGGAAGAAAACATACGGTAGAGCAAATTTATTCTTGTTTTAAACTAGCTAGAAATTATCCGTTTTATATAAATATGGATTTAATTGCGGGGTTAAAAGGAGAAAACTTAAAAGATTTTAAAAATTCCGTAGATAAAACCTTGGAGTTTAAACCCGATAACGTAACCGTGCATACGCTTTGCATAAAGGCAGGAAGTTCTTTAAAAAGAGAGTGCGACTATTTATCGGACGGCGAAATAGGCAAAATGCTTTCTTATTCTCAAAAAATTTTAACTGAAAATTTATATTCGCCGTACTATTTATACAGGCAAAAATATATGGCGGGAAACTATGAAAACGTGGGGTATTCTTTAAAAGGCAAGGAATGTTTGTATAACGTGGGAGTAATGGAAGAAGTAACGGATAATTTGGCATTCGGGGCGAGTGCGAACAGCAAAATAATTATTTCCGACGGCAAAAAAATAGAGAGATACTATCCGCCGAAAGACGTTTTGACGTATATAAAAAATATAAAAATAATTTCGAAAGAAAAATTAAAATTTTTTACTAAAAAAATTGCATTTTAAAACTTAATATGTTAAAATTAAATAGTACTTACGACAAGGTTTAACGAAACTCTGACGTTTTGCTTTGTTATAAGCAAATTACTATCCATAAGAAGGAGGATAAAAAAATGGATATGGAAAAGAAAGCAAGCATTATTTCCGAATATGCTAGACACGAAGGCGACACGGGTTCGGTAGAAGTTCAAGTAGCGTTACTTACCGAAAGAATCAATCACCTTAACGAACACTTAAAGGCTAATCACAGCGACAATCATTCCAGACGCGGTCTTTTAAAAATGGTTGGTAAGCGTAAAGGTTTATTGGATTATTTGAAATCCAAAGACATCGAAGCTTACAGAGCTTTAATCGAAAAATTAGGTTTAAGAAAATAATAAAGATAGGGGTAAACTATTTTACCCCTTTTTTGTTTGCTTTTAAAAAGTTAGTTCAGCCCGAAAGGGCGTTCAATAAATAGAGTATAACAAGGAGAGAAAATGACAGAAAATCACAAGATTTTTTCTACCGAAATAGGTGGAAGACAAGTTACGGTAGAAGTCGGAAAATACGCTCAACAAGCTAACGGCAGTTGCGTAATTCGTTGCGGAGAAACCGTAGTAATGGTAAACGCTACCATGGCGCCCGTTGCGAGAGAAGGAATGGACTTTTTCCCGTTAAGCGTAGATTACGAAGAAAAGATGTACGCCGTAGGCAAAATCCCCGGCGGATTTAAAAAGAGAGAAGGCAGAGCAAGCGACAAAGCTATTCTTACTTCCCGTTTAATCGACAGACCTATAAGACCTTTGTTTCCAAAGGGATTATTTAACGACGTTACAGTTATCGCTACCGCTTTATCGGTAGAACCCGACGTTCAACCCGAACCTTTGGCAATGTTCGGAAGTTCCGTTGCGTTATCCATATCCGATATTCCGTGGGCAGGACCTACGGGAAGCGTAGTCGTAGGAATGGTTGACGGACAATACGTAATCAATCCAGGCGTAGAGCAAAGAGAAAAAACCCGCTTAACCTTAAATCTTTCGGGAACGAAAGACGCAATTATGATGGTTGAAGCAGGCGCGAAAGAAATCGACGACGAAGAAATGGTACAAGCTATTTTATTCGGACACGAAGAAATTAAAAAACAATGCGCGTTTATTGAAAAAATCGCAAGCGAAGTAGGCAAAAAGAAAGTCGAAATAGACCTTTACCACGTTCCCGAAGATTTAGATGCGGAAGTTAGAAAATACGCAAGCGAAAAACTTGACTGGGCGTTAGATACTTTCGATAGAGAAGAAAGACAAGCTCGTCAAGACGAAGTTGAAAAAGACTGTTTAGAACATTTTGCGGATATTTATCCCGATATGGCAAGAGAAATTAAAGATAGTCTTTACTATATAACCAAAGAAAAAGTAAGAGCTAAAATCACTAATTTCGGCGTAAGACCCGACGGAAGAAAGCTTACCGAAATAAGACCTATTTGGTGCGAACACGGCATACTTCCCAGAGTTCACGGTTCGGGAGTATTTACAAGGGGACAAACGCAAGTTCTTACAACTTGTACGTTAGGAACTATCAGCGAAGTTCAAAAGCTAGAAGGATTAGACGACGAACAAAGCAAGAGATATATGCACCATTACAATATGCCCGGATACGCTTCGGGAGAGGCAAGAGCTTTAAAGAGTCCCGGAAGAAGAGAAATCGGACACGGTGCTTTGGCTGAAAGGTCGCTCGAACCCGTTATCCCCGGCGAAGACGAATTCCCTTACGCTATAAGACTTGTAAGCGAAGTTTTAAGTTCTAACGGTTCTACGTCGCAAGCAAGCGTTTGCGGTTCTACCATAGCTTTAATGGACGCAGGCGTTCCGATTAAAAGACCTGTTGCAGGAATTGCTATGGGCTTAATCAAAGACGTTGAAAGCGGAAAAGTTAGCGTTATGAGCGATATTCAAGGCTTAGAAGACTTCCTTGGCGATATGGACTTTAAAGTTGCGGGTACTACGGAAGGTATTACGGCTATTCAAATGGATATTAAAATCAAGGGAATAGACGAAACCATTTTAAGACAAGCAATAAAGCAAGCAAACGAAGGCAGACACTTCATTTTAGGCAAAATGTTAGATTGTATTCCTGCTCCCGCAGACCACTTGTCTAAATACGCTCCTAAAATTATTACTTTTGCTATCAATCCCGATAAGATTAAAGACGTTATCGGTAGCGGCGGAAAGACTATCAATAAGATTATAGAAGAAACCGGCGTTAAGATTGATATTAACGATGACGGAAAAGTATTTATCGCATCTTACGGAGAAGACACTTCTTCGGCTCAAAGAGCAAAAGATATAATAATGTCTATTGCTAGGGACTTAGAAGTAGGCGATATGTTTATTACCACCGTTGCAAGAATTATATCTAAAACGGGTGCATTCTGCGAATTGACTCCCGGACACGACGGTATGATTCATATTTCTAAAATGAGCAAAGAACGTATCAATGTTGTAGAAGACGTTTTAGCGGTAGGCGATAAAGTTAAAGTTGAAATAATAAGAATTAGCGAAAAAGGAATCGACCTTAAACTTCTTGAAAAAATGTAGTATTTAAACGCATAGGAAAATTCCTATGCGTTTAGCTTTTTGTCATAGTAAAATATTAAAAAAATTTGTTTAGGCAAACTTTGCTAATACTGAGCAAAAAATCTTTGTCAAATAAAACGTTTTAGCGGTAGGAAATAAAGTTAAAGTTGAAAAAATATCCGGCGAAAAAGGAATCGACCTTAAACTTCTTGAAAAAATGTAGTATTTAAACGCATAGGAATTTTCCTATGCGTTTAGCTTTTTGTCGTAGTATAATATTAAAAAAATCGGTATAAACTTATTTTTAAAAGGTCGAGTTAAATTTATAAGTATATAAAATTTTTTTTAAACAGTGAATATTTAGTGTAATTAAATTATTTGTTATCAAAGTAAATTGTCAAACTAGGTGCAACACTTAAAAGCAAAAAGCGTAGGTAAACACCTACGCTTTACGATTATTGTTTTATTATAATTTATTTCATATTTCCGACTTTCATCATACTTTCTTTTTCACCAAATACAACAATATGGTCATTTTTTTCAAAAACGTATTCACCGTCGATAGAAGAAACGATTTCTTCTTTCTTTTTAACCATTAAAACGTTTAATTTATATTTTTTTCTGATATTTACTGTGGAAATCGTTTTTCCTGCCCAGTCGGAAGGAATTTCAATTTCAAATATGCAATGTTTAGAATCCAATTCGAAAAAGTCGTAAATACTGTCTGTATTAACGGTTACGGCTAATTTTTCGGCGCAATCTTTATCTGGGTAAACAACTTCGTCAGCCCCGTTTCTAAGTAAAAACTTTTTCTGAATATCGGTAGTAGCTTTACTTACAACGTATTGCGCTCCTAAATCTTTTAACAAAGACGTAATTTCCAATGACGATTGAAAGTCGTCCCCGATAGCTACTATACACGCGTCGAAAGACGGAATATTAAAAGATTTTAAATTGTCTTCGTTCATACAGTTTGCCGATAACGCGTGCGTAAATAACGGCGCGTACTGATTTATTTTTTTCTCGTCTTTGTCTACGACCATAACTTCGCTACCCATGTCGAGTAGTTCTTTCGCAAGGGTAAATCCGAATTTTCCTAATCCTATCAATAAAAATGATTTCATATAACTCCTTTTGACGTTATAAAGCATAAGCTTTATATTTTTAAGTTAAAACTTATATATATTTTAAAAGAAATATTAACCGATAATAACGTTATCAATCGGCTTTTTAATTTCGCTTACGTTAGTTCTGTTTCCAAACGCAAGGGCAATAGTCAATATTCCCGCTTTTCCTAAAAACATAAGTAAAGTTAAAACTATTTTAGAGCCTACCGAAAGTAAAGACGTAAAAGTTACACCGTTTACCGTAGCCGAACAACCTACCGTTCCAAGCGCGGAAACAACGTCGAAAGTAATATATTTTAAATTTGCAAAAGTATTACCTTTTTCAAATAAAGCAATTAAAATAACGGATAATACTATAAGCGTTAGGTAAGAAGTTATAACGGAAACCGCTTTTACAAAAAGCGAATGGTGTATTCTTTTATTTCCTATTTCTATGTCTTCTTTGTTTTTAAATACGGCGACCAATCCGAAAAATACAACCGCAATAGTCGTAACTTTAACACCTCCGGCAGTAGAACCCGAGCCACCGCCTATAAACATAAGTATAAGTGTTAAAACATAGCTTGATTCGCTTAAATTACACTGGTCAACTATGGAAAATCCCGCAGTTCTAGGCGTTATCGAGTTGAAAAACGCAACCAAAAGTTTTTGGAAAAAGTTATAACCGTTTAAAGCGGGTTGATTATAATCGAATAGTAAAAATAAAACGGTAGAAACCGAAACTAAAATTAAATTCGTTATTAAAACCATTTTAGTATGCAGTTGATATTTAGAAAATTTAAATTTGCTTTCCGAAATATCGTTCCAAACCAAAAATCCGACTCCCCCTATTAAAATTAAAAGACAAACCGTAAGTAAAACCAACGGGTCTTTGGAGTAGGGCGCAAGCGAAACGAATTTTGCGTTGTTTTTTCCAAGTATGTCAAACCCCGCGTTACAAAAAGCCGATATAGAAATAAATACGGCGTAATATATTCCTTTAAGGCTATAATCGGGTATAAATCTAATTAAAAGTATTAAACAGCCCGAAAATTCAAAAATAAACGTGCCTATAATTATTCTTTTTAAAAGCGGTTTAAAATTTATTAAATTAGCTTCTCCCGCCGTTTGCATAAATACGGTTCTTTGGTAAAGCCCCATATTCTTTTTAATTAACGCAATTCCCACCGAAACGAACGTCATAAATCCTATTCCGCCTATTTGTATTAAAGCTAAAATAGTAATTTGACCGAATAGCGTCCAGTGCGTGGCGGTGTCGTAAGTAACCAATCCCGTTACGCAAGAAGCGCTTGTTGCCGTAAGCAAAGCGTTTATATAAGAAGTTTTTTCGCCGTTTTTAGTGGCTATGGGTAGTATTAAAAGTAAACTGCCTACTAAAATTACAAGCGCGTATCCTATCGCAAGTATTTGCCAAACGGATAGCTTATTATTCTTTTTCATATTACGGAGATTATACTACTAATAATTTTTAAAGTCAATTAAAAAATATCGTTCGTTATTTTGGAAGCCTGAAATAAAAAAATATTATTATAACCTGAAATAAAAAAATATTATTATAAATTGTACGATAAGATTAAATTTCTTAGAGAAAAATAGATTAAATCTGAGCATGTATTCGGTATTATGTTAAACGCAAGCTTAATAAATTTTATAGAATTTTTTCAAACCTACGATTTTACGTTACAGATGGACTTATTAGTTCTTTTTATAATTTTTTTTCTGTTGGATACGGGTAGTTCGTTTTTTTCGTAAGTTTCCCAAACGTTTAAACGGTCGTTTTAATCGATAGTTCTTATTACTTTTGCGGGAATTCCTGCAACGATACTATTTGGCGGAACGTCTTTTGTAACGACTGAACCTGCGCTTACAACGCAGTTTTCGCCTATTGTAACGCCGCCTATAATAGTTGCGCCTGAGCATATCCAACAGCCGTCTTTTATGGTTATGGGGTTAGAAAATTCTAAATCGTGTTTGCCGTCGGGGTAATCGGCGATAAGGCGTTCTTCGCTAATAATCGGGTGGTTAGGCGTTGCAAGGGTAACGCCGGCACCTATCCACACGCCGTTTCCGAGCGTAATAGGCGCAACGTCTAAAAAAGTGCAGTTATAATTTACGAAACAGTTTTCGCCAACGGTTATATTTACTCCGTATTCGCAGTAAAACTGCGCAAATATTCCTAGGTTTTTCCCTTTTGCGCTAGGGATAAGTTTTTCAAGCGTTTTTTGCTTTCTTTTTGCTTGCTTTACGGGTATTTTATTAAACTTATCACATAAAGAAAGTCCGCGTATATGTTGTTTTTCTATATCTTTACTAGAAGAATTATATAATTTTCCCGAAATCATTCTGCCCCAATCGCTAATACCTTTGTACATTTTTTCTCCTATTTAAAATTAAAATTTTATGGCGTTATTTAAAATCTCTTTACAAATTTCCCTGTCTTTATAAAGGATAAAATTTTTTTGTTTAAGTTTGCTTTTGTCATCTCGTCTCAAAGAATTAGATATTAGACATAAACTAATCCGTCCGTTCACTCCGCGACATAACGGCAAAGTTGAACGCTCTCACAGAAAAGATAACGAATACTTCTACGCTACGCACAAATTCTTTTCATTCGAAGACTTTTCAAAGCAACTTGCCGTACACCTGAAACGTTACAACTCTTTTCCCATGCGACCACTTGCCTAGAAATCTCCTAATCAATACGTTTCAGACTACTTAAATCTTGGGCTTATACATAATTAATTTTTTTTAAAATCTGTCTCATATGTTTGACAAGCCTACATAAAATTATTTTATAAATATTTTATCTTAATCTATACTAGCTTTTTATTGTAAATGAAAATTTTTTATGGTATACTTCTTTGCGGAGAAAAATATGCAAGAAATAATTAAATTAGATTTACAAGTAGATAAAAGAGTTGAAGAAGCGATAAATAAAGCTATGGAAATATATTTATATAAATTAAAAAATAATTTTCTTGAAATCGGACTTGAAAACACTTTTCAAATGAGTATAGCGGAAATAATAAAGCAAATATTAGAGTTAAATACTTTTTTTCCTAATGAAAGATTTAGAGTTTTATTTGAAATAAATAAACCAATAAACGGAAATAAAGACTACGTTGATATTGTAATAAAATACGAAAGGCATGAAGAAAAAAAAGAGTATTTAATAGAGTTGAAATTTAAAAAAATCAAACATTCTGCCGTTGATTTGGGAAATGCGGAGTCGTATATAGATATTTATAATTTAGATACTCATAGAAAAAATACACAAAACGTGTGCGGTTGCTATTTTGTTTTTTTAACTGACTATGAATTATATTTAAAGGAAGCAAAAAGGGGAACGAGAGTAGAACTGCCAATGTATGACGGATATACTATCAAAAAAAATCAATCTTACGTTGTTTCGGGGGTAGCGGTAAAAAAAGCTGTACAGAAATATCCTAATGGTTTTATTTTTAATAATGATTATAAAATAAAATATATTCATGCTACTATACATAAAAAAGATTATTGGTATTATATTTTAAAAATATAATTCGCCAAATTAAATAAAAAAGTGTACTAAAATTTTAGTACACTTTTTTATTTGGTGCGGATGAAGGGACTTGAACCCCCACATCGAAGATACCAGCTCCTAAGGCTGGCGCGTCTGCCATTCCGCCACATCCGCATTTAACGTTTAAATTATAAATTATTTTTTAACTCTTGTCAAGAAAAAAACGGGGAGTAAAAAAAATTTCATATTTTTTTGCATTGACTTTATTTTCGTTTTGGTGTATATATTATATATTAGTTATAATTAAATTATTCTTTAAAACTAAAAATAAATTAGATAATAATTATTTGTTTACTCTTAATTATTTGATTGAATTTTATTTTTTTATTAGCGTGTTCCGAAAGTTCGCATAAGTCGAACCGGTGCGCAAAAGGTGTATTTTTATGGGTAATTTCGTTCATCTTCACGTTCATACGGAGTTTTCTATTCTAGACGGAATGTCAAGAATAAAAGATATGGTAAAAAAGGCAAAGAAGCTCGGTATGAAAGCATTAGCAATAACCGACCACGGCAATATGTATGGGGCGGTTACTTTTTTTGACGCCTGCAACGCGGGCAAGAATCCCGAAGATAGGATAAAAGCTATAATCGGGCAAGAATTTTACATTTGCGACGATTTACGCGTTAAATCTCGTAATAAAGACGACCCAAACGGAAACGGCTTTAAGGATAGAAGACATTTAATTCTTTTAGCTAAAGACGAAACGGGATACAAAAATCTTTGCGTATTAACTTCTATTGCGTTTAAAGAAGGGTATTATTATAAACCGAGAATAGATTTAAAAACGCTAGCAGAGCATCACGAAGGTTTAGTATGTACTTCGGCTTGTATAGGCGGGGATATTCCGCAAGCTATTTTATCGGGAAATTTAGAAAAAGCCGAAGAATTGACTTTATTTTTTAAAAATTTATTTAAAGACGATTTTTATTTAGAATTACAAAATCACGGACTAGAAGAAGAAAAAATCGTAAATAACTACTTAAAAAGTTTAGCACTAAAACATAACATAAAGACTGTTGTTACAAACGACGTACACTATCTTGAAAAAGAAGACGCGCCCGTTCACGAAGTAATGCTTTGTATAAACACGAAAACTACGTTAGACGACCCCAATCACATGAAATTTACGGGGGACGAGTTCTATTTTAAAAGTTACGAAGAAATGCTACAAGCGTTCCCCGACGACGAGCAGTCTTTAATAAACACGAACGAAATTGCCGACAAATGCAATTTTAAATTCGATTACGGACATTACAAATATCCTAGATTTAAACCCGAAAACGGAAAAACGCCTATCGAATATATTAGAGATTTGGTAGACGAAGGAGTAAAAAAGAAGTACGGCGCTTACACGAAAGAGATAACCGACAGAATAGAATACGAGTTAGGCGTAATAGAAAGATTAGGCTATATAGAATACTATTTAATAGTTTGGGACTATATACATCACGCAAGAGAAATGGGAATTTCCGTAGGGCCGGGTCGTGGCTCGGGGGCAGGTTCGATTATTGCGTATTTAATTGATATAACCGACATTGACCCTTTAAAATACGATTTGTATTTCGAGCGTTTTTTAAATTCCGAAAGAGTTTCCGCGCCTGATTTCGACGTCGATTTCGAGGATAGCAGACGACAAGAAGTTATAGATTACGTTCGTGAAAAATACGGCGACAACGCAGTTGCTAAAATAATCACGTTCGGAACAATGGCGGCTAAAAACGCCATAAAAGACGTAGGAAGAGTTTTAAGAGTTCCGTATGCTGAGTTAGATAAAATAACCAAAGCCATTCCTAACAAAATAAAGAAAGGCGGAGCGGAAATAGAAATAAAAAGACCTTTTATAATAAAAAAGGTGTTCGGTTTTTACGAAGACGATAAAACCGATTACAGCGTTCCCGAACTTGTAGAAATATACAATTCTAACCCCGAAATAAAAAGGGTAATAGATATAGCGGGAAAACTTGAAGATATGCCTAGACAGTCTAGTACGCACGCCTGCGGAGTTTTAATCGGCGCGAAAGCTTTGGACGACCAAATGCCTATGTCGAGAAACGGCGACGATATTACCACGAGTTACGTCGGGGTAGAATTAGAGCATTTAGGTTTTTTAAAAATGGACTTTTTAGGACTTAGGAACTTGTCTGATATAAAGCTCGCGATGAATTACGTTAAGGAAAATTACGGAATAGACGTGCAATTCGGCAGAAAATACGACGACCCTAAGGTATACGAACTGATTTCTTCGGGGGATACGAAAGCTATATTCCAAATAGAATCTTCGGGATTTCAATCGTTCTTAAAACAACTTTTGCCGTCTTGTTTAGAAGATATAGTCGCGGCGGTTTCATTGTATCGTCCGGGACCTATGGATTCGATAGGAAAATTCGTTCACAATAAACATAATCCTAAAGACGTTAAGTTTGCTCACCCGTTGTTAGAGCCTATTTTAAAGCAAACGTACGGCTGTATAGTTTATCAAGAGCAAGTTATGAAAATAGTTCAAGAGCTTGCGGGATATTCGCTAGGACAAGCGGACATAGTTCGTCGTATGATGGGCAAAAAGAAAGTCGACGAAATGATAAAAGAAGAAGTAGTTTTCTTAAACGGAAAAGAAGCTTCCGTAGACGCGCACGGCAAACAAGTTACCGCGATAAAGGGGTGCTTAAATAACGGCGTAAGCGAAGAAGTAGCTAAACAAATTTGGTCTGAAATGAAAGACTTTGCTAAATACGCATTCAATAAATCGCACGCCGCCGCATACTCGATAATCACTTATCAAACGGCGTATTTAAAAACTTATTATTTGCCAGAATTTTTAACTGCAGTTTTAAATAACCGAATTACCAATATTGACGAAATCAAAAACTACGTATCTTACGTTAAAAGCAAAAAAATAAAGGTTTTACCGCCCGATATAAACGAAAGTCAAACGTATTTTTCCACCAAAAACGGACAAATTCGTTTCGGGCTTGCGGCTGTTAAAGGAATAGGACTTAACGTAATAGACAACATTATAGAAGAGAGAAGTAAAAACGGAAAATTTACTTCCTTAGAAGACTTTTGTATGCGTTGCATAAAAGACGTAAACACTAGATTAGTCGAAAATTTAATTTACGCAGGTGCGTTCGATTGTACGGGTAAAAACCGTAGGCAAATGATATTAACTTACGGCGAAATTTTGGAAAAGGCGAATTTAATAAACAAGCAAAGTCAAGCAAATCAATTTAATCTTTTTGAAATGTTTGGCGAACAAAAGGACGAAATAAACGTAAACTATCCCGCCGTTAAAGAGTTTTCTTTAAAAGAAAAACTTTCTTACGAAAAGCAAGTCGCAGGTGTTTACATTACGGGACATCCGTTAGAACAGTATTATTCCTTAATTTCTTCTATGCCTAATAAATCGGAAGATTTTTTGGTATTCGAGCAAGAAGGCGATACAGAAGAAAACGAAGTGGAATCCGATTTAAAAGACGGTTCTTTCGTTCAAATGGGCGGAATAATAACTAATGTAAAAAAGCTTATGACGAAAAGCGGAGCTTACATGGCAATAATAGGATTAGAGGATACATACGGCGAAATAGAATGCGTAATGTTCCCGAAAGTTTACGAAAAATACGCTCAAACTTTGGAAGTGGACGCAATAGTTACAATAAAAGGGAAATTACAACTTCGGGACGGAAGACCGCCTAGTATATCTATTGATAGTCTAAGTTATCTAAATTCTAAAGAAGATTCCGAAATAGAAGACAATAAAAAAGAACAATATGTTGGACTTATTATTTCGCCCGAAAACGAAGCAAGGTTAGAAGAAATTTACGATATTTTAAGCTTTTATCCCGGGGATATAAAGGTTGCGGTTAAAATTCAAGGCAAAAATAAGCGTACTAAATATTCTATAAGAAATTGCAGGGGAGTAATAAACGAACTGACTTCTATTTTGTCGGAAGACGAAATAAAATTTTTTGAGGTGTAATATGAAAGTAAGATATTCTACCGACAAACAAAGAGTAAAAGAAGTTTTGGAAGGTTTAAAGGCAAAGGACGGATATTGTCCCTGTAAAGTTGGGAAAAAACCCGAAAATAAGTGTATATGTAAGGAGTTTAGGGAACAAATTGCCGACCCCGATTTCGAAGGTTATTGCTACTGCGGATTATATTACAAAGAAAAATAAATTAGGCTATATATCGATTATAGCCGTAAAGGAGATAAAAAATGACGTTAGAAGAATTTAAAAAATTAAAGATTGAAAGTATAAAAGCACGCGATAACGTTGCGGTTAACGCATACAACGCAATTATATCTAAACTTATGCTTGCTAAAATAGAAAAGAAAGCAAACGGCGAAGATTTAACGGATGCCGACGTAACTTCTTGCTTAAAGAAAACTCAAAAAGAACTTATAGAAGAAAAAGAAGGATATGAAAAAGCGGGTAGAGAAGAAAACGTTGAAGAATTAAATAAACAATTAGAAATAATTGAAAAATATATTCCTAAAATGATGAGTGCGGAACAAATTAAAGAAGAAATAGAAAAATTACAAGATAAAAGCGTTCCAAGCGTTATGAAGCATTTTAAAACTAACTTTGCGGGCAAAGTAGAAATGAAAACCGTTTCTGAAGTTTTAAAATCTTTATAATATCAAATAGCTAAATAAAATAATTTAAAACTAATAAGTTTAAACAAATTATTACGGGCGATTTTTGTTTTAGCAAAAATCGCCCGTATTTTATATAAAAAATTTTTGATAAATAAAGAACTATTCTTCTTCTACTTTAAATAAGTTATATCTTTCGGGGTGAGTAATTGCGGAATGGATTCTCTTTTTTACAAAAGGTATATCTTTTTTTATAGAGTTTAATAAATCTTTAATATACTGCCTTTGCGTGTGTTTGTTAGCAGGACAGGGATTATGTAAAACGGGTTTATCTTTCATAAAAGCCGTAATATCTTTTTCTTCTATTAAAACCATAGGGCGAATAACGTACATATTAGTTCTTGACATAAAAGATACGGGAGCAAAAGTAGATAACCTTCCTTCGTAGAACATAGAAAGGAAAAAAGTTTCTATTAAATCGTCGGCGTGGTGTCCTAGAGCAATTTTATTTATGCCGTGTGTTATTGCGGTCGTGCAAAGCGCGCCTCTTCTCATTTTAGAACATAAACTGCAAGGGTTGCTCTCTTTTCTTATATCGAACAAAATAGGACCTATATCGGTTTTTTCAACTATCCATTCAACGTTTAGCTCGTTACATTTTTCTTTAATCGCTTCAATTTCCTTTTGGTCGTATTCAAGCCCCATATCTATGGTTATAGCGTACAAATCAAAATGTTTTGGATAAAATCTTTTTAATCCCGCCATTATTTCAAGTAGGGCAAGGCTGTCTTTTCCGCCGGAAAGACCAACGGCAATTTTGTCCCCTTCTTCTATCATTTTATATTTTTCTACCGCGCGACGAGCTGGCGATAAAAGTTTTTGTAATTCCATAAATTTTCTCCTTTGGATAATCAATCGCGTTACGTTAAAACTTAAAAATCTTTTCAATTTAAACGTTGCAATTTTTAAGTGTTTACAAGCAAGTTTATAACTTCTTGTATTATAAAATATAAGAAGTAAATCTTTTGCCATAAGGCAAAATCTTTAAGCACGCTTAGCGGTGATAAAGTAAAAACTTGCGTTTTTACGCTTCTTGTTTGAAACACGGCGAAGTTATAAACCCTTGCAAGCAAGTTTATAACTTCTTGTATTATATAATATTTAACTAAAAATATCAAACTTGTGGCAAAACTTTTTGTTTTAAAATACAATGAAAATAAGGTGGTTGAAAAATGGACGTTTGTAAATATTGTTTAAGTTTGCCTTATCCGTCCGTTGACGGAAAGGTAGATAACAGGACGCTAGCGCAAATTATGCAATCAATCGGTGGGAAAGACGGCGAAATGACCGCTTGCACTCAATATATTTTCGAATACGTCGTATTCGACGGGAGGAAACAAGATAAGTTTGCGGGCGAATTAAAGGGAATAGCAATTTGCGAAATGAAGCATTACGAGTTGTTGTCAGGCGCGGTGTTATCATTTGGCGGAGAACCGTTAGTTTCAGGGGCGTATAGTTTTTGGAACGGTAGTTATTTAAATTATTGTTACGACGCTAAAAGTTTATTGCAAAATAATATTTATGCAGAACAAATTGCAATTAAAGATTACGAAAAAATTATTCAAACAACGGATAACGACTCTTTAAAAAGGTTAATAGGAAGAATTATTATGGACGAACAATTACATATTACTATATTTGAAAAATTACTAAAATCAATATGAAGAAAAATCTAGATTATCAAAAAGTAGCAAAGCTTATGGACGAATTATTAGGAGTTGATTATAATTTGCTAAAAAATGTCCGTTGCCGTATGGGAAAATTTAAAGAGTTATAATTTTAAAATTTAATAGTTACGCCCGCCGATTTTCGGCGGGCGTATTAAATATTAAAAATGTATGGGTTTTTTAACCCAATCGTACTCTTTGTGAAGCATGTGGATGTAAAACTACTTATGTTTAATAATTTGTTTTAAACACATTAATATCAATTATTTCAATTTAATTTTTTATTTTAAAAAATAAAATATGCGGAGTTTTTTAAGGGTTTTATTTAGACTTTTTAAATATTAGTTTAAGTTTTATAAAAATCTTTTTGAAAAACGTTGAAATTTTATGGTTTAATTTTAAAACGAATAGTAAAAGTTGTTTTTCATAAAGTATTTTTCCAAAAAGACTTTTCTTTTGCTTATTTTCGTAATTTATAAATTTTATTGTAAATACGTAATAAGGCGTTTTAGTCGATTTTGTTCCGAAATGTATTAGCGAAATATTTTTTCTGGTTAAATTATCCCAACAAGTTTTATATTCCGAATAGTTCTTTTTAAGTTTTAATTTTAAATAAGTAATTCCGGGGAAAAATTCAAAAAAATTCTCAGGGATATTAGTTACGTGCATATTATTGTACGCCATTGTTACAGCTAAAACACATTCGTCAATAGAATCGGAACGAATTTTAAATTTATAGATATTGTAGTTGTTTATCAAATCAAAACAATCATCACGCATTTTAGTCAATCTTTCGGACTTTCTAAAATACATAAGTCCTGCGTGGCACCTACATCTATAATCAACGTTTTCACCGTATTTGCCTACGTCTTGCAGTTCATACCAACAATCTTCTTTTTCTTGCGGAATTATAGAAAACTCTTCTCCTATACAAGAAAAGTCGGTTGACGTTTCAAAGTAATTCCATAAAACGTTAAGGTCGTTATACGCTAAACTGTCAGCGTCTATAAAAATAGTTTTTTCAAAAGGAGATTTGTCAAAAATTTCAAACTTATCCATAAAGTTCTTTTTAGAATCGTCTATTTTTATAACGTAATCAAAATATTTCGTGTATTCGTTTTCTTTATCGCAGATTATAGCAAAAGACATAGGAGACGAAGTATAAAATTTATAACTTTTAAGTAAATTGTATGCTAAGCGATAATAAAGTTCATTACCGGTAGCAATCGTAATAAATCCTTTTTCCATTATGTCTCCGATTATTATATTTTTAAAAAACCTACCAACTTTCGTTGATAGGTTTTGGCGGAGAAACAGGGGTTTGAACCCTGGATACGCTATTAACGTATACACGATTTCCAATCGTGCGCCTTCAACCGCTCAGCCATTTCTCCATATCAAATATTCACACTACCTTTCTAGTATATAGTATTTTTTTATATTTGTCAATTTTTTTTTCGATTTTTCTTTACGCTATTAGTTATTTTTTATTTTAAAAAAACTAAAATTTATTTAAAAATATATTCGCATTTTATATAAGGTCAATAAGGTAAGGGCAATAAGGGCAAATTTATTATAGAAAAAATTGCAAAATAAAGGGCTGTTTAAAATTTAAACAACCCTAGTTTTAATTATAACTTTAAATGAATTATTTAATTTGGTCTTTTAAATAATCTTTCATCGTATAATAACCGTTTTTCTTTGTAACGATATATTGGCTTGCTTTTAAAGCTCCTTTGCCGTACAAATCGCTACATTCTGCAACGTGTTCGAAAGATATCGTTTCGTCTGTCCCGATAAACATAATTTTATGCGAGCCGAGTAAGTTTCCACCGCGAATGGAGTGAATACCTATTTCGTTTTCGCCCCTTTTATCTTTACCTTTTCTTCTTCCGTTTACTATTTTAGCGTTTTCCCTAATTTGTATTAAATTTTCGGCAAAGAGTTCGCTGGTTGCGCTAGGGGAGTAAGTTTTGTCCCTATTCGAAATATCTAGAATTTCAATATCGTACGAACCGAATTGTTTTGCCGTTTCGCAAGCAAATTTAAGTAATAGGTTGACCGCTATGGAGAAATTGCTCGATACAAAAACGGGTATTTCGTTGGACGCTTGTTCGAGTAGATTTTTAATTTTATCGTTTAAACTTGAACCTATAACGAGCGCGCATTGGCGTTTAAGGGCAAAATCTATTACAGATTCGACTTTTTCTTCCGAAAAATCTATAATAACGTCTACGTCGTGTTTAACCTGTGCGATATCTTTATAAACAGGGCATTGAAATTCCCCAAAAGTTTCGTTATCCACACCGCAAGTTACGTTTACGTTATCGCTTTCTAAAGCGCATTTGTAAAGGGATTGTCCGTTTTTGCTGTTTATACCGCAAATAATTATATCAATCATTATTTCACCTTATTTGTTTAATAATCCGTTTTTTATTATCCATTCGGCAATTTGAACCGCATTGGTAGCCGCACCTTTTCTGATGTTGTCGGCAACTACCCAAAGATTTAAACCGTTTTCAACGGAAAAATCTTGTCTGATTCTGCCAACGTAAACTTCGTCGTGGTTTTCAGCCGTTAAAGCCATAGGATAAACGTTGTTTTTTACGTCGTCTTGAACGATAACGCCTTCTGCGTGAGATAAAACTTCGGTAGCTTCTTCTCTCGTAACATGATTTTCAAATTCAACGTTAATGGATTCGCTGTGTCCGTAATATACGGGAACTCTTACGGTAGTTGCGGTGATTTTTAAATCGGGGCGGTGAAGAATTTTTTTGGTTTCGAAAATCATTTTTTCTTCTTCTTTGGTGTAGCCGTTATCTAAAAATACGTCGATATGAGGTAGGCAGTTTCCGAAAATAGGATAAGGGAATTTTTGGGGAGCTTCGCCGTTAATTCCGTTTTTCAAATCGTTATAACCTTTAACGCCCGCGCCCGAAACGGCTTGATACGTAGAGTAAACGATTCTTTTAATTTTAAATTTATCGTCTAACGGTTTTAAAGCTACTACCGCTTGTATTGTAGAACAGTTCGGATTAGCGATAATTCCGTGATGTTTCCTTATGTCTTCCGGGTTACATTCGGGAACTACCAGAGGAACGTTTTCATCTCTTCTCCATGCGCTAGAATTATCTATAACGATAGCTCCGATAGAAGCGAATACGGGGGCAAATTCCAAAGAAACGGAAGCGCCTGCCGAGAAAAGTGCAATATCGATTTTTTTATCTACGATATTTTCTTTGCAAAGCTTAATGACGATATGTTTTTTACCCATAAAGTCTATTTCTTTACCTGCGGATTTTTCCGAAGCGTAAAGATAGTAATTATCAGCCTTGATATTCCTTTCGGTCAAAACTTCCAAAAACTTACTGCCGACCATTCCGGTACAGCCAACAACTGCAATATTTAATGACATAAATTGCCTCACTATTTAAAAATTATCTATATTTTACCACAGTATTTTTTAAAACACAACTTTTTATAAGGTTGATAGCGAAAAATATTTGCTTTTTATTTAAATTTTTTATATAATGAAAATATATTCTTGCTATGGAGAGAATTGATGAAAACTAATAGCGCAAAAAAAACAAACAGCAAAAACGTTAGAGAGTATTTATTAAAAAACGACGTAGAAATCGCACCTAAAAAGAAAAAGGGCAGATGGGCTATGACGGCGGGGGTATGTTCGGGAAACTATTCCAAATTATTTCTGCTTAATATGATATCCATAATTTTCTTTTTGCCAACTATAATAGCTTTAGTGTATAGAAACGGTCAAATTTCTACGCTTGCGTCTTCTTATCCTTTTACCCAAAACGTGTTTATAGGTTATCCCGTTTATCCCGTTTTAAAAGGAACGGTAGAGCAAATTTCAATGTATGCCAACAGATATTTAATGTTAGGCTTTTTGGCGTTTGCCGTAATAGGCTCTCTTGCGATATCGGGTCTTTTCTATTTGGTTAGAAACCTTATTTGGACTGACGGAAATTTTAGGACTAAAGACTTTTTTAAGGGAATTAAAAAGAACTATTTAATGGTTCTCGCTTTATCCGTTTTGTACGCTTTAATATTATGCGTCGCAACTTACTTAATCGGGTATTCCGATTATATGAGGGCTTTGGGCGGAAATTGGTTCTTTATTCTTTTAAAAGTTGCTTCTATAATTATAGTCGTAATTTTAAGTATGGTATATTTATATGCCGTAACTTTCACAATAAATTACAAAGCAAACTTTTTCTTATTGATAAAAAACGCGTTTAAGCTTACGTTTACGTTTATTATACCTAATACGTTTATGTTGTTGTTCGCGTGCTTGCCGTTTATTTTGTATTCGCTTATCAAAGTATCTATATTAAATATGTTGTTAATGTTCTTACTTATGATAATGGGCTTCGTATTTTTCTCTATCGTATGGAACAGTTATAGTATGTTTGTTTACGAAAAAGTAGTAAAGAGCAAAAATTTATATTCGGCAAAGGAAGTTAGCGAGCTTAATAAAGGCAAAGCTAAAAACGTTACCGAACAAAGTCAAACGCTTGACGAAAATTATTTTGAACAAATGGGCAATAATTACTCTATGAAAGGGGTTAAGCCTATCACGGACGAAGATGTTAGTTTACGTGAATTGCCGACTAATTTTTCAAGGGAAGATTTAATAAAATTAGAAGAAAGTAAACGAAAAATGCAAACGGATAGCGACGAATATCAAAAAAATTACGACGGCGAAAATGAAAAATAATAGTTACTCGGTGCTTGCGCCGATGTATGAAAAACTAATATCCGACTGCGACTATGAAAAATGGTCGCAGTATCTTTTAAATTTAATAAAAGAATACTCATGCGGAGTAAAAGGGTTAGATTTAGCTTGCGGTAGCGGAATAATTACCAGATTTTTAGCAAAAAACGGTTACCGAATGTCAGGAATGGATTATAGCGAGCAAATGCTTACTCAGGCAAAGTTATTATCCGATAAAGAAAGACTTAACGTTAGTTATTTTAAAGGCGATTTAAACAATTTAAAAACGTTTGAAAAGTACGATTTTATTACGTGTATAAACGACGGAATAAATTACGTTAAACAAGAAAAATTAGTAAATTGTTTTAAAAGTATTGCAAAAAGTTTAAATACGGGCGGAATTTTTTTATTTGACGTTTCTTCCGAATATAAGTTGAAAAGCGTTATAGGGAACAACATGTTCGGGGAAGATAGAGAAGACGTATCTTACTTATGGTTTAACACGCTAAAAGAAAGTAGCGTAGAAATGGATTTAAGTTTTTTTATAAAAAACGGCGAAACTTATATTAAAAAAGAAGAAAGCCACGTTCAATATATACACATCGAAAGCGAAATAGAAAGCGCGCTTGTAAAAGCGGGACTAACGCTTATAAAAAAGGACGAATTCGGAAAGGAAATAACGGAAAAATCTTTAAGAATAAATTATACGGTGAAAAAAAATGGGTAAAATTATAAAAGGTCTTACTTTTAACGAACAATTGGATTTTGCATACGTCGAGTTTGACGACGTTTTTAAAACTGCGAAAGAAATACATAACGTCAGCGGAGAAAAAGCAAAGTATTTGGGACAAATACTTGCAGTAGGTGGGTATATGACGTCTTTTTTAAAAAATTCCACCGACAATATGAGTATAAATTTAAGACTTAAAAAAGGTTATAACTTAAATTATTTCGGCGACGGAAACGGAAATATAAAAGCCTGTATAAACGACGTTGAAGCAGGCGAAACAAGTAAAATTACGGTTATTAAAGATTTAGGGCTTAAAAACGTATATTCAGGCAGTTGTTTTTTTGACGGTGGGATTTTAATCGGGTTAAAAGCGTATTACTCGCAAAGCGAGCAAATTTTTATCGATTTTAAAATAGAAGTAAACGAACAGGAAAATAAATTAAGGGCGATATTTTATCAATGTTTGCCGGACGCCGACGGGGATAGTATAGATTACGTTTTAGAAAACGTTGAAAAAAGCGTGTCCGATCAATTAGAGCTTTTCAAAAAAGACGGTTGTTATGCAACCGAAAAACAAATGATTTTTAAATGTTTATGTTCTAACGAACAAATAGAAAAAGTTTTAATATCCGTAGGGAAAAAAGAATGCGAAAATATTATAAAAGAAAGGGGGAATGTAGAAGTTATCTGTCATTTTTGCAATAAAAAATATACTTATGATAAAAAAATGATTGAAGAATTATTTAAAGATGTATGATAGAATTTAAAAAAGACGTTACTACTTTAATAAAAATTAGCGATGAAAGAAGGGATAACGGCGATTTAATAGGCGCTATATCCGTTCTTTTAAACGATTGCCTATATTTTAAAAAAGATAGTATAATTTACAAAAAACTCGGCGAATTGTATTTACTTACGGGCGATTACGATTCAAGCGCGTTCAATTATTTAAAATACGCCGACTTATGTCCTTCGAAAGAAAGGAAAGAAGCCATTTTAGAAGCGATAATTGCCTGTATTCGCGGGGAAAGGGATAAATTTGCAGTTTCTCTTCTAGAAGAGTTTTGGAAGTTTTTCAGCAACGGCGAAAATGTTTATCAAGAAGAAATATACGATTTTTTAAATTCTGTCGAATTAAAAGAAAAGCCGAAATTTAAATTAGTAGAAAAAGATAAGCGTTTTAAAAATTTTAACAAAGGCGTTCAGGCGTATTATGAAAAAGATTATGAAAAGGCGATAGAAGAATTATCTTGTATAGAAAAAGACAGTAAATATTACGAACAGGCTATTTTAAAATTAGGCGTTTGTTATTTTATGAAAGAAGATAAAGAAAAATCTTTGGAAAAGCTTTACGAATTCTTTAATAATTATAAGCCTACCGTAGAGCAATATTGTAGCTTTATAAACATATTAGACGTGTATAGCGAAAATGATAAGGAACTTGTAAAACAAAGAGATTTTTATTTAGAAAAGCTATTAAACGTAAAAACAACTAAAAATTCTGACAATTTTTTAATTGCTGAATTTTTGGTAACTATGTTTTCTGATTACGAAAAAGCTTTAAAGTATATAAATCAATATCTTCGTAGCGATCCTTACGACGACGGCGCGATTTTTATGAAATCGGTTTGTTTGTATTTAACGGACAAAAAAGAATTTGGCATAAGAGAATTAAAAAAAGCTTATATGCTTACTCACTCTTGTAAATATAAATTCGTTTTAGATTCTATGAAGAACGGATTAGAAGATAAAAATCATAAATTGCAGGAATTATACGATTATCCTTTATGTCTTAAAAATGATTTTCTTAATATTGTAAAGGAATGTGTAAAAGATAAAAACGAATTAAAAAAATTGTCTGAAAAAGATTGTTTGGAAATGGTTGATTACGCGTGCGATTTAGACGATAAAAAGTTTTGGCTGTTAATCATAGAACTTTTTTCTAAAGGCGAAAAAAAATTTTTCACGGAAATTCTTGCCGATTTATTGTTGTTTGAGTCTATAAACGTAGAAATAAAATCGTCGATAATAGAATCGTTAGTATATAACGGATACGCAAAAAGCAGGGGAGTAGCTTTACCGGATTTTTATACAAGAATAAACTTTTTATCTGCTGAAGATTTTAAAAACGATAATTTTAAAAGAGCATTTTGTTTTGTTTACGGAAGATTACCCGTTTTTATAAATCGAGAATTTGTCGCAAACGCGCTAGAGTTTGAAGAAAAATATATTTCGGCTAAGGCTGATTGCGTTAAAGAAGATTTGGCGGGAGCAATTTTAATATATTGCTTACAAAATGAGCAACAATTAGTTGCAAACTTTTTTAAAATATTAAAAACAAACAAAACCAAAAGTAAAAAACTTTTAGAAGAAATTTTAAACAAAAAAACCGAATAAAAAATAAGCCACGCTTGACTAATCAAGCGTGGCTTAAAAGTTATGGTAAAAATAGCTTTAAGCTAAAATTTAATTCGGGTCGTAAATTTCTTTATCGGATAAATAATATTTTTGTTTGTGCGTTTCAAAGTACGCAGTTAAACCCATAACGTTTATTATAATGGAAAATAACGGGAAAAATAAAATCGAACCCGCTCCGAAAGTGAAGACAAGCAATAAAACGCTTAGAGTTAAACCTGAGAAATAAGCTATCGTATATTTTATCAGTACGTCGAAAAAGTTTTCTAATTTAGTTTCTTTTATGCTTTTAAATACGTTTTCGCCCTTTGCAATCATATTCGGTAGTACCAGTGAAATAAGTCTTTGTTTTATTGAAAAAGCCAATATAAACAAAAGAATAACTACGGGCATTACGAAAAATCCTATAACGTTCATTAACGCGAAAATTAACCCGATAGAAATAAAGCAAAGTAAAACCAAAATTAAAAGGTTATATAAAGAGTAGAAAATCGAATAAACTATACCTTTTTTAAAGTTTCTTACCATAGAACTAAAAAATCCGCATTTGGTTTTAGAAGTCATATAGTTGTAAAAAACGTTAGTAATTGCAACGTCTGATAAAGCGTTAAGCGTGCCTAAAACTATAAAAGAAATAAGCGTAAAACATACGTTTAAAGCGTTTTCGTTAATTTGTTTAAAAACAACTTTTAATAAAGACTTAAAGTTTTCGGCAATAATTTTTCCGTTAGTCCAGCCTTTACCTTTTGCAAATTGCGTAAAAGCGTCTTTTACGGATTTCCATAACGCCGATAACGAGTTAGAAGAGAAAACGGAATTTAGAAAATCTTTCAATAACGCATATGAAATTGTTGAAAACAATACGAAAAGTACTATTCTATACAATAAGCTTTTTAAGTACGTTTTATATTCCAAAAAGCTCACTTTTAAAGCGTTTTTAAAATTCATAATTTTTCTCCGTTATCGATTAGATATTTTTTTAGTGCTTTTGATAGTTGGTCGGGGCAAGAAGTAGAGTTTCTACATTTAATTCCTTCTAGTAAAGTTATAAGTTCTCTAATATCTCTACCTTCGCACAATTTAGAAATTCCTTGCGTATTTCCCGTGCAACCGCCGTAAAATACTACGTTTTTAACTTTTCCGTTTTCAACGTCAAAAGAAATTTGACGGGCGCAAACCCCTGTCGGTATATAATTCATGATTTATCACTCCACTAAAATTTCGTATACGTTTTGCATAATAAATTTTGCCTTTTTCGGCCAGTTTAAATGAATTTGCTTTGCAAGTTGCTTGTTAGGAACTTTAATTTTAAGCTCAAAAAGCGGTTGTTGCAATTCCAAACTCTTTAAAACTACCGTGTAAGAACCGTCTTTATTCTTAAAAAAGTCTGAAACGCATTCTTGCTTAACTCTATAATTTATCTTGTTTTGTTTTACAAAGTTAGAAATTTCTTCCCTTACGGAGTGTGGAATATTTGTATAAAAATCCGCAAGACACGCCCTTCCCGTTGCCGTAATTGAGTATATAGGAGAACCGTTTTGGGAAAGATTAGTTATAAAATCGTCTTCCAAAAGCGCGTCTTTGGTTTCTACGAAATCCATGTAGTTAAGCCACTGATTTTTTTGCGCCGTACAAATTTCAATCAAGGTGTTGTCCGTAAGCGGAACTTCCATTTTGTCAAATAAAAACAAAAGCATCAATTTGTTTACTAGCGGTTCGCCTTGAATTGACATAAAAATCTCCTTTGTTAAATAAAGCTATAAAGCAGAAATTATTATAATAAACATTTTTTTAAAAATCAACCATATATAAAAAAAATCTTGAATTACCCGATAAATTGTGGTATAATTTTTTTTAACTACAAGGAGAGTAAAGTGGAAAAAAGTTTTTTAGATTCTTTTAAGGAAAAATGCGACGACGTTTACGTCGGCGGATTTATAATGTGTGAACAAAAGCTATATAATTTGCTCGCTTTTATCGCAAAAAACGAACTTATATATTCCATTGTAGAACGTTGTACGCAAAACTACGACTATTATTCTGCAAAAAGTAAGTGTTTTGTAGATAAAAACGGGGATAAAAGCGTAAAAGTTCCAAGCGATAGGCAAGACGCTATTGCTTTTTGTTATTCGCTTATGTACGAAATTTACAGCGGAAAAGTAATGCTAAACGAAATTTTGGACAATTATTTTTTCGGAAACGTTTATAAAGATAGGTTTTCTTCTTTTTGGTTTTTAATCGTAAAGCGTTTTTATCAAGATATAGTTTCCGTAATAGAAGATATGGAAAATTTGATTAAAAAGGAAGAGAACGAGCAATCTAGTTCTTCGAAAAAAGAAATATCGTTTTTGGATAGCGTAAAAAATCAGTTATATTGCCAAAAAATTAAAACCGAAGATAGAAAATTAGCTATTTATTTCATAAACAAAATTATAGAAAGTATTACGTTGAATTTATCTAATTCGGAAGTGGCGTATTACGGACTGAAAGCGTCGCTTAAAGAGTATAAAAAAATGAAAGAATACGTTGACAAAATCGGGGAGCTTTTAGAAAACAGAAATGAAATATCAAGAAGATAAAATAGACGGAAAAGAAATTTATAACGGAAAAGTTATAAGTTTAAGGGTAGATAGAGTAAAACTTCCCAACGGGAAAGAAAGTTTTAGAGAAGAAATATCCCATAACGGCGGGGTAGGCGTTTTAGTCGTAAAAGACGGCAAAGCTTTAATCGTAAAACAATTTAGATATGCTTACAAAGAAGAGTTGGCGGAAATTCCCGCAGGCAAACTTGAAAAAGGCGAACTGCCCGAAATGGCGGGGATAAGGGAACTCGAAGAAGAAACCGGAATAAAAGCTAATAGTTTAAAATATCTAACTTGCATATATCCCACGCCCGGTTATACAAACGAAAAATTATATCTTTATTTATGTGAAGATTTTACTTTTGGAAAACAAAAGCTGGACGAAGACGAATTTTTGTCTTACGAATGGGTTCCTTTAAACGAGTTGTACGAAAAAATTAAAGACGGAAGCATTAAAGACGCAAAAACCATATGCTCACTGCTAATGTATAGAACTAAAATTTATGAATAAAAGTTTAGTTGATTATCAAAAGGGAAAACCCCTTGAATTTTTGTTACTTATAATTTTATATTGCGTCGGCGCGTCTAGCATTCCAAATATTAAAATTGCCGATTTATTTCATTTAGGGCAAAGTTTCGATATGCTTTTTTATTCGATATTAAAAGCAATAACCGTTATTTTTCCCGTATATTTATTGTTTGCATTAAACGAACAAAACGTTTTAAAATTTAACGTCAAATCTTTTTTTAAAAGCTCTTTAATATTATTTCCTTTTTATTTGGTTTGTTTAAACAATATTCCTTTCGTTTCGGTTATAGGCGGAAATGCTAAATTTATTATAAATAAAAAATTTCCTATATATTGCGTGTTATGTTTAACTATTTCCGTTTTTGAAGAAGTTTGTTTTAGGGGACTTGTCTTAAAAAATTTAGAAAATTTTAAAAAGATAAACACGCTTTTTAAAAAAATAGTTGTAGGCTCGCTTATTTTTTCAGTTTGTCATTTGGTAAACGCCTTTTCGTTTAACGTAGTTTACCTTTTAATGCAGTTAGGATACTCTTTTTTAATCGGTTTAATTTGTTGTTTTTCTTATTATGCGTCTAAATCCTTATATATGCCGATTATTCTGCATTTTATTTTCGATTTTGGCGGACTTATGACCGACTACGGCGTGGCGTGTGGAAATATATGGGATAAAGCGTCTATTTTAACGACTTTAATTTTATCGATATTTACTGTAATTTACGGAATTTTTGTTTTTATAAATGTTTATAAGGAAAAAGAAAATGAAAGTAGTGATACAAAGGGTGAGTAAGGCTAAACTTACTTGCGGAGAATTTTTAAGTAAAATAAATAAGGGGCTTGTAGTTTATTTTGGCGCGCAAGAAGGCGATAGTGAAGATAAAATTTCTAAGGTGGCGAAAAAAGTTGTTAATATGCGTATTTTCGAAGATGAAAACGGAAAGATGAATAAATCTGTTTTAGACGTCGGTGGAGAAATTTTATGCGTTTCGCAATTTACCTTGCTTGCCGATTGTTCGGGTGGAAATAGACCTAGTTTTATTCTCGCAATGAATCCGGAACTAGCTAATTGTTACTACGAAAAATTCTTAACGGATTTAAGTGCTTACGGGCTTTCGATAAAAAAAGGAGTTTTTGGCGGGGATATGACGATTGAACAAGTCAATATAGGTCCTTGCACGATTATTTACGAATTATGAGTATAGAAAATGAAATAGAAAATTTGCTTACGTCGGAAGGAGCGTCTTTAGTTGGTTTTTGCGAACTGCCTTACGCTCCGCTTAAAGATTTTCCCGCGTTAAAGTATAGCGTATCTATTGCCGTAAAATTGTCGGACGCCGTTCTTGCTACTATAAAGGAAAGACCGTCTATATCGTATTTTCATCATTACAGAACGGTAAATACAAGACTAGACCAGCTCGCTTTGTCAACGGTATTATATTTGGAAAAAAAGGGGTATAACGCTTTTCCTATAGGAGCAAGTCAAAGCGATAATACGGTAGATAAAAATTTATTTACGGGAGTTTTTCAACACAAAACTTCGGCAAGATTGTCGGGACTTGGATATATAGGAAAAAACGCGTTACTTTTAACGGAAGAATACGGCTCAAAGGTAAGATTTTGTACCGTTTTAACCGATTGCCCTTTGCAACGAAATAGGGATATTTTGGAAAACTTATGCGGGAATTGTACCTTGTGCGTTAAATCTTGTCCCGCAGGAGCTATAAGCGGAATCGTATATAAAGAAGGAATGGTAAGGGAAGAATTTTTCTCTGCGGAAAAGTGTTCGGAAAATATGAAAAAATATAAAGACGTGGGCAGGGGAGCAGTTTGCGGAATTTGTATAGCAGTATGTCCCAAAAATAAATTAAAAAAATAAAGTTGTTCGTCCTAAAAATAAAAAATAAGAATAAAAAAGCTTAAAGCCGTAAATACTTTTCATAACTAAAATAAAGGAGCATAGTTATGAGTAAAAGAAAAACTAAAATCACAAAAATGACGGAAGAAGATTATAATAATTACGTTATGAGTATGAAGGACGAAAAACCGCTAGACGAATTAGACCCTCAACTATTAAATTCCAATAAAAAGAAAGATAAAGATTTGTAATTTAAGGATGAATTTTTTAAAAAAATTACAAGCTTAAAAATAGTCTATAAATTAAACAATCTAAGATTTTACAACTAAACTTATGAGAGTTAAATTTTACAAGTTATTTTGAAATTAAAAATAAAATCCCAAAAATCAATTGATTTTCGGGATTTTTTAAATTGTTTAAATTTTATTTCAAGTAGTTTAAGTTTTGTTTTTAAATCACTTAAATTTTATAGAATTATAAACATTCTTCCGCTTTGCCGGCATTACCTAAAACGTCGCGTAATTTGTGGCGAACGAGTTCTTTAATGTTAGCTCTTGCAGGTTTAAGATATTCTCTGGGGTCGAACTTTTCAGGATGTTCAGCAAAGAATTTACGGATAGTTCCCGTCATGGCAAGTCTTAAATCGGAGTCGATGTTAATCTTACAAACGGAAAGTTGACTAGCGTGTCTTAATTCGTCTTCGGGAACGCCGATTGCGTTGGGCATTTTTCCGCCGAATTCGTTAACCATTTTAACGTATTCTTGGGGAACGGAAGAAGAACCGTGTAAAACTATCGGGAAACCGGGAAGTCTTTTGGAAACTTCTTCTAAGATATCGAATCTCAATGCGGGGGGAACTAAAATTCCGTTTTTCATCGTGCATTGTTCAGGTTTGAATTTATAAGCTCCGTGAGAAGTTCCGATTGCGATTGCAAGAGAGTCAACTCCCGTTTTAGAAACGAATTCTTCAACTTCTTCGGGTCTGGTGTAAGAACCTACTTCGTGGCTTACTTCGTCTTCGATACCGGACAAAGTACCGAGTTCGCCTTCTACGACTACACCGTGGTCGTGAGCGTATTCAACGACTTTTCTGGTTAAAGCGATGTTGTCTTCGAAAGAGTGAGCCGAACCGTCTATCATAACGGACGTAAATCCGCCGTCGATACAAGATTTACAAGTTTCGAAATCGGGACCGTGGTCTAAGTGAAGAACAATCGGAATTTCGGGACATTCGATAACCGCAGCTTCTACGAGTTTAACTAGGTAAGTGTGGTTAGCGTAAGCTCTTGCTCCCTTTGAAACTTGAAGTATAACGGGGGCTTTTTCTTCTTTACAAGCTTCCGTAATACCTTGTACGATTTCCATGTTGTTTACGTTAAAAGCTCCGATAGCATATCCGCCGTCGTAAGCTTTTTTAAACATTTTTGTGCTGGTTACTAATGGCATAGTATATCTCCTTAATATTATTTTCTTGCATAATTATACACCACTTTTTTTATTATTGCAACGGAAAACATAAAAAAACTAGAATTGAAATTTTATTTTTTTGACTTTTGGGGCGGAAAAAAACTTGACAAAGAGGTATATATAATAATATAATTAAAAAAGTTTTTAAAAAATTTTTAAAAATTTACTTATAGAGGAGAAATTATGGAAAAAAAATGCGGAATAATTATGCCGATTTCCGCTTTACCGAGTAAATACGGCATAGGAATGCTCGGAAAAAATGCGATAAAGTTCGTAGATTTTTTAAAGAAAAGCGGACATTCCTATTGGCAAATTCTTCCTTTGGTTCAAACGGGGTACGGAGATTCTCCCTATCAATCTTGTTCGGATAGGTCCGGCAATCCCTATTTTATCGACCTAGAAACGTTAAGGGACGAAAGACTTTTAACTTTCAGAGAAGTTGAAAAGGCAATCGAAAAGGGCGAAAAAATCGATTACGGTTATTTGTATGAAACGAGATATACTCTTTTAAGAAAAGCATTTTCGCGTTTTAACGTAAAAGATAAAGACTTTGTAAAGTTCGTTCAAAAGGCCGAATATCACGATTACGCTTTATTTATGGCGTTAAAGCAAAAATACCCCGTATGTTGGTCGGACTGGCCTGCCGAATATAAGTATTCGGACTCAGAAGCTTTAAAAGTCTTTAAAAATCAAAATAAAAGGGAATATTTATTTTGGCTTTTTATTCAATATAAATTTTGGCAACAATGGAAAAAGATTAAAAAATACGCTAACTCGAACGGTATAAAAATAATAGGAGATTTACCTCTTTACGTTTCTTACGACAGCGTAGACGTATGGAAGCATCACGACGTGTTTAAGTTAGACGAAAATTTAAAACCGACGTTTATAGCGGGCGTACCGCCGGATTATTTTTCGGCAACGGGTCAATTATGGGGAAATCCCGTCTACGACTACGACTATTTAAAGAAAACCGATTATAAATGGTGGATGGACAGAATCGCCCACGCACAAAAGATATTCGATGTGGTAAGGATGGACCATTTTAGAGGTTTAGACAGATTTTGGTCTATACCCGTAACGGAAACTACGGCTATAAACGGAACTTGGGAAAAGGCCGACGGAAGGGAAATTTTTGCTAAACTCAAAAATAGAAAGATAATCGCAGAAGATTTAGGAACGCTTGACGAAGGCGTATACAATCTTATTTACGAAACGGGATTTCCTTCTATGAAAGTTATATTGTTTGCTTTCGGCGACAACGATAGAAACCCGTACTTACCTTGGAATATTACGGAAAATTCCGTATGTTATACGGGTACGCACGATAACGAAACCGTTATGGGATACGTTAAGAGTTTAGATAAAGAAGCGTTTACCGACTTTAAAGAAAAAGTTCAAAAATGTCTTGACTACTTGCAAATATACAAAAAGTTAAGCGGAGCGGAAAGCGTTGCCAACGCGCTTCTCGATATAGCTTACGCTTGCGAGAGTAAACTCACCATGATACCTATTCAAGACTTATTGTTATTAGGTAATGAATACAGAATGAATTGGCCGGGAAAAACGGGCTACTGGACGGTAAGAATTAAAGAGAGTGTGTTTACGGATACGCTTGCTAAAATTGCTTTAATGAGAGCAAGAAGTTTTGACAGAAACTGATTTACAATAAAATTTTTATAAAGGAGCAGGAAGTTCTTGCTCCTTTACCATTAAGGGGCTATGGAACAAATACAAGACGAAAGCAAAAAATTATCGGTGAAAGAAAGTTCGTTATTTTTCATATTCACCTTAGGCGTTTATTTTGTGTTAAGCTTAATTTTATCTACGATATTAAGCGCAAAAATGCCGAAAGGCAGTAGTATAAACGCATATTACGGTAAAAAAATATGGTTTACCTGTTTAAATTACGGGTTATTTCCCATATCTTTTATCATAGTTTTTTTAATTTACGGAAAATTCGATAAAAAAATATATCCTTGCGTTTTAGAAAGGGAAACGTTGCACGTTAAATATGTACCGTTTATTTTAGCGTTTACTTTCAGTTTAATATTCGGATTTGCTCACGCTAACGATTTTTTTATAAAATTTTTAGAAAAAAAGACTAGCTACGTTAGTCCTACTACCGTTTTACCAGATTTTTCTATAATAAACTTTATTTTATGTACGATTTTTATCGCTATTTTACCTGCCATATGCGAAGAGCTTTTATTTAGAAAAATAATTTTCGAATCGTTACACGAATATTCGGTTTTGGCAAGAGTTTTAATTTCGGCGTGTTTATTTGCATTTTTCCATATGAATCCCGCGCAAACGATATATCAATTCGTGTTCGGTTGCGTGTTTGCGCTTACCGTAATTTTAACTAGAAGCGATTTATCCAACATTTTAATGCACTTTTTAAATAACTTTTTTATTTTGGTTATTTATTACGGAAAAATAGAATTTAATAAAGTCGCGACTATAATTTTTACGACGATAGGTATAATTTTAGCTATAATTTGTACGACTTTTGCCTTAATACATATTATTAAAAGAAAAGAACGCAAGCAAAAATTAAATAAGGAATTGCTGTATTTACTTATGCCTTTCGGGCTTTGTTTAATATTGTGGTTGGTTCAGTTATGATAAAAATAAACGTAGTATGTGTAGGTAAAATAAAAGAAAAATATTTTCAAGAAGCGGTAGACGAATATTCTAAAAGGTTGTCTAGATTTTGTAAACTTAATATCGTGCAGTGCAGGGAAGAAAATTTCGTTGCAGAACCAAACGAGTGCGAAGCCGAAATTATAAAGAAAAAAGAAGGCGATTCCATTATAGAAAAGATACGCGGATACTGCGTTTTAACTGATATAGGCGGGAAAAAATTTTCTAGCGAAAGTTTTAGCGAATACGTTTCCAAATTCGTTGACGGCGGACAAGAAGTAACGTTTATAATAGGCGGTTCTTATGGTGTTAGCGAAAGCGTAAAAAAATCCTCAAACGACAAAATATCTTTTTCGGATATGACTTTTCCGCACACGCTTGCACGCGTTATCCTTTTGGAACAGCTTTACAGAGCCTTTAAAATAAAAGAAAACGGCAGGTATCATAAGTGAACGACGAATATTTTATGGGAAAAGCCTTAGAGCTTGCCGAAAAAGCCGAAAAAAAGGGCGAAGTTCCGATAGGCGCGTTAATCGTAAAAAACGGGAAGATTATTTCAAAAGCTTTCAATAAAAGAGAAAAAAAGCAAAATGCTTTATATCATGCGGAAATTTTAGCAATAAATAAGGCGTGTAAAAAACTTAAAAGTTGGCGTCTTGACGATTGCGTTTTATATTGTACGTTAGAACCCTGCATAATGTGTTCGGGTGCGATAGTAAACGCAAGAATACAAAAAGTAGTTTTCGGCGCGTACGAAAAAAAGAGCGGAGCGGTAGTTAGTAAATATTCTTTACTAAACGATAACGGACTAAATCATAATTGCGCGTTTTTAGGCGGAATTAAAGAAGAAGAATGTAAAATGCTTTTGGTAAATTTTTTTAAAAAACAACGAAAAGCGGAAATAACAAAAAAATAAAAATAATAATTTTATTTAATTGACTTTATAGGTTATATTATTTATAATAAATATGTTTGTAAACGTTATAAACGTAAATACTTTTGGAGGAATTTATGATTACTAATCAGACAGAAATTAAAATTTTCAGCGGTAATTCCAACAGACCTTTGGCGGAAGCAATCGCAAAAGAACTCGGAATTAAACTAGGTGAAATGGAAGTCGGACATTTTTCCGACGGAGAAACTACCGTACAGGTAAAAGAAACCGTTAGGGGAAGGGACGTATTTCTTATTCAATCTACTTGTTCTCCCGTAAATGAAAATTTAATGGAGTTATTAGTAATGATAGACGCCGTAAGAAGGGCTTCGGCAGGAAGAATTACTGCGGTTATACCTTATTTCGGATATGCTCGTCAAGACAGAAAAGCAAAAGCTAGAGACCCGATTACCGCAAGACTGGTTGCGGATATAATTACCAAAGCAGGCGCGGACAGAATTTTAACTATGGATTTACACGCCGCTCAAATTCAAGGATTTTTCGATATTCCGGTAGACCATTTAGTAGGCGGACCTTTACTTTATAAGTATTTCCAAGATATGAACAACGAAAACTTAGTTGTCGTATCGCCCGACGTAGGTAGCGTTGCAAGGGCTAGAAACGTTGCGGAAAAACTCGGATGTTCTATGGCAATCGTAGACAAGAGGAGACCTAAAGCTAACCAAGTAGAAGTTATGAATATAATCGGAAACATAGAAGGCAAAGATTGCTTAATGGTTGACGATATGATTGATACTGCGGGAACTATTTGTCAAGGCGCGCAAATTTTAAAAGACAAAGGCGCAAAATCGGTTTACGCTTGTTGTACGCACGCGGTTTTATCCGGTCCTGCAATTCAAAGAATAAACGATTCTTGCATTAAAGAGTTGGTAATTTTAGATACCATTCAATTACCGGAAGAAAAGAAATTAGATAAAATAAAAGTTTTATCGGTTTCTAAATTATTCGCACACGCAATCAAAAATATTTATAGCGACCAAAAAATGTCAGATTTATTTAAAGATAACTAAAATTAAAACCACCGATAAAAAGGTGGTTTTTTAATCCTAGGGGGAAAATGTATTTAATAGTTGGATTAGGAAATCCCGATTTAAAGTATTTAACGACTTATCATAACTTAGGCTTTATGGCGATAGATCGTTTTGCTATGGATAATCGCCTTGAAATAAACCAAAAAGAGCATAAATCGTTAGTGTGTAAAACTACGATAAACGGGCAAAAAGTAATAATAGCTAAACCTTTAACTTATATGAATTTAAGCGGAGAAGCGGTAAAAGAACTTGTAGACTACTACAAAATTCCGCTTGAAAATTTGCTTATAATATACGATGATTTAGACGTAGAAAAAGCTAAAATTCGCATAAGAAAAAACGGTAGCGCGGGTACGCATAACGGAATGAGAAATATAGTTAAAATGCTGTCTAGTACGGAGTTTAAAAGAGTAAGAATAGGTAGCAAGCAAGACGAAAATTCACCTATTCCCGTTATTGACTACGTTTTAACGAATATAGATAAAAGCTATCAGGAAAGTTATAAAAACGCTTTCGAAAAAGTAAGTAAGGCAATTTCCGATTTTATTTCGGGCGTAAGTTTCGATATAATTATGGGAAAATATAACGGATAAATATCCGATTAAAATTTCAGGGGTTATAAAAAGTGCTTAACAAATTAAAAACTATAACCGACGAAAATCAAAACGAAATAATATATAACGTCCGCAGTGGGTTACCTACTGCGGTATTCGGCGTTACGAGCGGTGAAAAAATAAGAACGGCGTCTTTACTGGATTCGCCCGTATTATACGTTGCGCCCGATATGGTTACAGCAAGGAGTTTAGCGATAGAACTAGAAGCCATTACCGAAAAAGAAACTTGCGTTTTCCCACCTAAAAGCGAAGTTCTTATAACAAATTCGATTTATAGCAAGGAAATAATTTTCGAAAGGTTAAACGCTTTATACAAGGCAAAAAAATTCGGGGTAAACGTAATAACTACGTTAGAAGCTTTAATGCAAATAACTAGCTTAGACGTTAGAGTTTTTGAGCTAAAAAAAGGCGATAGCGTAGAGTTTTCGGAAGTAAATTTAAAGCTTGCGTCTTTCGGTTATAAGAAAACGGATTTCATAAAAGAAAGGGGAGAATATTCTTTTCGCGGGGACGTTTTAGACATATTTCCTATAAATTCCGAATTTCCTTATAGGATAGAATTCGAGTTTGACGAAGTAGAAAAAATATACAAATTTAGCGAAGAAGACGGCAAAAAACAAGCGGAAGAAAACGAATTTTATTGTTTGCCGTTATATGAATTCGATTTATCTGTTCAAAACGTAACGGAAATTGCAAAAACTCTTGAAAAAAGCGTTTTAAAAAAGGGAGAAAGTTTTGCGATTAGTAACTCAAAAAACGCCGTTAGCGAACTTATTGACAAACTTTCTTTCGGTTATGACGATACTTTATACGCTTTAATGCCTTTATTTAAAGGCGTGGGCGTAGCAACTGACTTTTTTAAAAACTATACCGTGGTATTCGACGAAGGGAAACTAATCGACGAACGTACGGACGGGTATTGCAAAGAGTTTTTAGAAAGATTTTCCACTTTATTCCGTCGCGGCGAAGTTTTAGATTTTGCAATAAGGCAAATATGTACGAAAGACTTTATCACTAACGAATTGAAAAAACGTCCTAGTTTAATGCTTGCAAATCTGTCTTCAAAAACGTCTTTTTACAATCCGTTAAAAATTGTAAAATTAAATTGCTCTCCGCTTAGTAATTATTCTTATAATTCCGATGTTTTAACGGACGACTTAAAGGATTGGTTAAAATGCGGATATAGGGTAATTTTATGTTGCGACGGGGCGGAAAAAACGCAAAATATCACGACTAAGCTTATGGACGCGGGGATAGGGGCAAAAATAATTACCGATATTTCTCGTTTAAGCGGAATTTGTATCGTTAACGAGTATTTAGGTAAGGGGTTTATCGAACATAAAAATAAACTCGTAGTAATAGGCAGTTCGGAATTATTTGTTACCGCAAGTAAAAGAAAGACTTTAAAAACAAAAAAATTCACGACTTTTTCAGCTCCGAAAGTTGGCGATTACGCCGTACACGATACGTTTGGAATAGGTAAGGTTGTCGGAAATAAACGTATTTCCACAAGCGACAGCACGAAAGATTATTTAGAAATTATGTATAGGGACGGGGATATGCTTTACGTGCCCCTTGACCAAATGGACAGAATTTCCAAATATATCGGTGCCGAACAGGAACCAAAACTAAATAAAATAGGGGACGAATTCGAAAGAATTAAAGAAAAAGTAAAACAATCCGTTTCTTTAATGGCTATAAATTTAAAAAAGCTATATAAAACAAGAAAGGAAAGAAAGGGGTTTGCTTTTTCGCCCGATAACGAATTTTCAAACGAGTTCGACTCCAAATTCGAATACGAATTGACCGAAGACCAAGCCACTGCCATTGCGGAAGTGAAAGCCGATATGGAAAGTAATAAAATAATGGATAGGCTTATTTGCGGAGACGTAGGTTTCGGAAAAACGGAAGTTGCGATGAGAGCGGTTTTCAAGGCGTATTTAGACGGAAAACAATGCGCGGTGGTTTGTCCTACGACGATACTTTCTCAGCAACACTATTTAACTTTTAAAAAACGTTTTGACGGGTTCGGCGCAAAAATAGAAGTTTTAAATAGGTTTAAAAGCGTAACGGAAAGGGATAAAATTATAACGAAACTTGCGTGCGGAGATATAGATATAGTAATAGGCACGCACGCTTTGTTCGGAAAAACGGTTAAGTTTAAAGATTTAGGCTTGCTCGTTTTGGACGAAGAACAGCGTTTCGGCGTAGAACATAAAGAAAAAATAAAAACTATGAAAGAAAACGTAGATACCCTTACATTAACGGCTACGCCTATCCCGAGAACGCTACATATGTCGCTGGTAGGTATAAGGGATATATCGGAAATAAACACGCCCCCGACAAACAGAATACCTACTCAAACTTTCGTTTTAGAACAAAATTTCGACGTTATCGTAGAAGCTGTAAATAAAGAATTCGCACGTAAGGGACAAGCGTATATTTTATACAATAAAGTTGAGAGTATAGACGCTTTTTCTCAAAAAATATCGTCGCTTCTTCCAAACGCTAAAATTTTAGTTGCTCACGGGCAAATGAAAGAAAAAGAACTCGAAGAAAAAATTTTGTCTTTTTATAACGGCGAATTTAATTTGCTTATAGCAACAACCATTATAGAAAACGGAATAGATTTACCCTTAGCTAATACACTGATTGTTATAGACGCGGATAAATTGGGACTATCGACGTTATATCAGTTAAGGGGAAGAGTTGGCAGAAGCGACAGAATGGCTTACGCTTACTTTATGTACAAGCAATTGGCTTTAACGGACGTAGCGTATAAAAGATTAAACGCTTTAATGGAGTATTCGGACGTCGGTAGCGGATATAAAATCGCTATGCGAGATTTGCAAATAAGGGGAGCGGGCAACGTTTTAGGAAAAGAGCAACACGGTCATATGGAAAAAATAGGGTACGAGTTGTATTCTAAGTTGCTAAAAGAAAAGCTTGCGGGTGAAGATTTAGACGCCGAATGCGAAACGGACTGCAAAGTAACCGCTTATATTCCCGAAACATATATAGATTATCCGTCGGCAAGAATGGATTGTTATAAAAAAATCGCCGAAGTAAAAACTAAAGAAGAAATGGAAAAACTTAAATGCGAAATAGAAAAAACTTACGGAGAAATGCCGTTAGAAGTCAACAATTTATTGCTTTTGGCACATCTAAAAATTTTATGCAAAGCACACGGTGTTGTAAAGGTAGAAATCAATAAAGAAAAAGCCGTTTTAACTTTTAAAGACGTAAATTCGTTAAACGATAAAAACATTTTATCCGTTATAGAAAATAACGAAATTTCTTCGGTTTTGTCCGTTAAAGACAAACCCGTTTTGACTTTTAATGCTCCGCAATTTTCTTCCGACAAAAGATTAAGAGAAATAATTAGCTATTTATCGTAAATTTTTACCAAAAATATAGGAAAAATTAAAAAAATCCTTGCAAATACGATATATATTTAGTATAATAACAAAGTATAGATTTACTCTTTAATAGAGAGTAATTATTTTAGGAATTTAGGAGAGTCCTATGAAGAAACTTCTTGTTAAAATTCTATGTTTGGTTTTATCGGTTGCGTGTTTATGCGGTGTGTTTTCCGCATGCGACCTAGTAAAAACGGACAGTGAAAAAAACAGCAAATTAGTTATTGCAAAAATTAAAATAGACGACGTAGAACAAGCTGATTTAAACGTAGACGGTAAAACGCTTTACAAAAAAGATTTATACGCAGGTTACGTTTCATACGGTTATTATTACGTTAATTATTACGGTTATACTACTTCTCAGGCGTTTAAAACAGTTTTGGACAATTTAGTAAACAATACCGTAGTAGAACAATACGCAAAAAGGCGTTTAACTCAATTTTACGCAACCGTAAAAGCGAAAACGGAAGCTGAAAGAACGGAATTCGAAAAATATTTTTACGATAACGTTTACGCTACTACCAAGTATTCGGGCGTTCTTACCGCTAAATCGAATTTAGACGCGTTTTTAACCGAATATCAAATTTTAGAAGCTAAATACGAAGTAAAAAATTCAATCGCTTCCATAATTAAACAAAATTCTAACGAAGACGAAGATACGACTAAATCGACCGAAAAAGTAACTTTGGACGAAAGAAAAAATCCTTCCAAAGAAGAAGAAAGGGATTTTACGGAACAAGAAATGAAAACGGAAGTTCCCACCGAAAAAGAATACAAAACCGTACTCGTTAAATTAAATAAAGAATGTACGGAAGAGAATTTAGCGGATATAAAAGCGGAATGTACTAACTTATATGATTTAAACGTAAAGCTTTTTAAAGAGTTCAAATACGATTTATCTTCTAGGGCAAATCGTAAAGCGTTTAATAAGGGAATAGAAAATCTTAAAGCGTACGGAATAATTTCTTCTGACGAGTTTTATTCTAGTCAAGAAGTTGAAAAGTACGCGTATTTCGTAGACGCTCTTGCAAACGAAAAAGTACAAGCTTTGGTTAACACTTTCGAGTCTTTTCTTGAAAAAGACGTAGAAAGTCAAATGACCGACGATATGCTATATTCGGCATACGATTCTTTGTACGAAACTCAAAAGACCAAATACGACACTAAGTTATCCGATTACGAAACCGCTTTGTCGGACGCTACGGAAGATACTTTTATAGTTTATAATCCTTTAGATAACTACGGTTACGTAAGCAACCTTTTAATAGGATTTTCCGACCAACAATCGACTGCTTTAAAAAATTATAAAGCAAAAGCAGGCGTTACGGCACAAGAAGTTAAAAATTTCAGAAATAATCTTGCTAAATCTATCGTAGCAAAAGACCAAAGAGCTTATTGGGTAGTAAACAGCTACGGTTATTACGACGGAACTTCTTTCGTATTCGATTCTAAATATTTAAAATCCGAAAATTCTTTAGTAGGAAAATATTTAGGAACTGTAAACAACCCCGTATCCACCACTAAAAAGGATAGCGACGGAGTAGAAGAAACGACTTGGACTTGCGACAGCGTTTATGCAAATTCCATTGAATTCGAAGATTTTAAAAACGACTATTTAAAAGCCATCGGAATGACTTCTTTATCTTTCTTTGGAAGCGGAACAATTTCTATGCTTGATTATAACGAAGAATTTAAAAATAATTTCGAAGATTTACTTTACGCTTTCTCAACCGACCCCGGTTGTTTAGGGAAACTTTACGGATATTTATATTCGCCTAACGGCAATCAATACGTAGAAGAATTTAACGCTTGCGCAAAAGCGTTAGTTGAAAACGGAGTAGGTTCTTATTCTATGGTGGTAACCGATTACGGTATTCACGTTATGGTATGTACTAAAATGGTAGAAAAGAACGTAGAAAAAATATTAAAAGCAGACTTTACTTCTTGGGATAAGTACGAAGATTTCAAAAAATCCAAAATAGATTCTTTGGTGTCTAATCAAGTACAAAAGGAATTAAATAACTTTATTTCCAACTACTTAGAAGACGATAGCACTGCCGTTAAATATTTCAAAAACAATTACAGCGATTTGATCACTGAATAATCAAACTAAAAGGAATTGAAAAAACGTCAATTCCTTTTTTTATAAAGGTATATTTATAAAGGTATATATGAAAAAACTCGTTATAAAAATAGGTTCGTCGTTTTTTATAAACGATAGGGGCGAAATAAATAAAAAAAACATACTCGAACTTATTAAGCAAATATCCATAATTAAGCAAAAAGGGGTATCGTGCTGTCTTATAAGTTCGGGGGCGATAGCCGTCGGCGTTAAAAAAATGGGATACAGCGTAAAACCTGCCAATATAGCTAAAAAACAAGCTTGCGCCGCAATAGGTCAAATGTTTTTGATGCAAGAATACGAACAAGTTTTTTCTTTATTCGATTTACAATGCGCTCAAATACTTTTAAATCACGACGATTTCGGTAACCGCAAAAGAATTATCTCGCTTAAAAACACTATCGAAAAACTTTTTTCAATGAATGTAGTTCCCGTAATCAACGAAAACGATGCTTTAGCCGTAGACGAAATAAAAGTGGGCGATAACGACACTTTATCCGCTATGGTTTCTTTGGTCTTAGACGCCGATATGCTTATTTTAGTTTCTGATGTAGACGGTTTATACTCGGCAAATCCTAAACATAACCCGGACGCAAAATTGTTAAAGGAAATAGACGACATAACGGACGATATACGGGCAATGGCAGATGGTGCAGGAACGGTTTACGGAACGGGTGGTATGTCCACGAAAATAAAAGCAGGAGAAATAGCGGTAAATTCGGGAATTCCGATGATGATTGTAAACAAAACTAAAATAGACCATTTATCAACCGTTGCGGACGGGCAAAATATCGGAAGTTTGTTTAAAGGCAAAAAAGAACACTTAGATTTAAAGGAAAGTTGGATAAAATACTGCGCTAATATAGACGGAAAAATAGTCGTTGACGACGGAGCTAAAAAAGCCGTAAAAAACAGAAAAAGTTTACTCAATTGCGGAATAGTATCCGTTTCGGGACAATTCCGTAGGGGAGAAGTAGTAGAACTTTCCGACGAAAACGGAAATATTTTTGCAAAAGGCGTAACGCTTTTCGATTTTTCGGAACTTAAAAAAATTCCCGATTTAAAAAAATCTAAAGAAATAGCAATTCACGCAAACAATATAGTAATTTTGGAGAAATAATATGGATTATTTTGAAAGAGCAAAACTTGCTTCTCATAAATTAAAAATTGCCACGACAGAGCAAAAAAATAACGCGCTTGAACAAATTGCAAAGGCAATTCAATCTAATAAAAGTTTAATTTTAAAATCAAACGAAAAGGATATGGAAATTGCAAAAGCTAACGGCGTTACTAATATGCTCGATAGGTTACTTTTAACCGAACAAAGGATAGACGGAATCGTTAGCGATATTTATAAAGTAATCGCCCTTTCCGACCCGATAGGCGAAACGATAGAACAATGGACGACCGATAACGGTTTGCTCATAAAAAAAACAAGGATTCCGTTCGGGGTAATAGGCGTTGTATACGAATCCCGTCCTAACGTTACGGTAGACGTATCTGTATTGTGTATTAAAACCGGCAACGTATGTCTTTTAAAAGGCGGAAAGGACGCTAAATATACAAACGAAACTCTTGTAGAAATTATAAGAAACGCAATAAGCGGTATAATAGAACAAGACAGCGTAATTCTTCTTCCCAGCGAAAGAGAATGGGTTAATAAAATGATAACCGCAAGGGGCTACGTAGACGTAGTTATTCCTAGGGGAAGTAAAGGACTAATAAACGCGGTAGTAGAAAACGCAAAAGTACCCGTAATAGAAACGGGCGCGGGCGTGTGCCATATTTACGTTGACAAAACCGCCGATATAAACTTAGCTTTAAAGGTTTTAGTAAATGCCAAAGTTCAAAGACCCAGCGTATGCAATTCGGTTGAGACGCTTTTAGTCGATAAAGCTATCGCTGACGAATTTTTACCGCTTGCAAAAGCCGAGCTTGAAAAATACGGAGTAATTTTAAGAGGAGACGACAGCGTAAAAAGTATTTCCGTTCAGCCCTTGTTACAAGACGGTTATTATACCGAATACGATTCGCTAAATATATCCGTTAAAGTCGTTGACGGGTTAGAACAAGCCGTTTCGCACATTTTAAAATACGGAACGGGACATAGTGAAACTATAATTACGTCCGATAACGATTTAGCGGAAAAATTTATGAATTCGTTAGATTCAGCTTGCGTTTACGTAAACGCATCTACTCGTTTTACGGATGGCGGTTGTTTCGGTTTCGGGGCGGAACTCGGAATTAGCACTCAAAAATTACACGCAAGAGGACCGCTCGGGTTAAAAGAAATGACTTCTTATCATTATAAAATTTTTGGAAACGGACAGGTGAGAAAATGAAATTCGGAGTAATAGGTTACGGGAAAATGGGTAGCGCGATAGTTAAAGCGTTGCTCGATAAAAATTTAGTTACAAAAAAAGATTTGTTAATTTACGATACTTATGCGCCGACTTGCGAAAAAATAAGCGAAAGCGGAATAGAAGTCGCTAAAAGTTTGCAACAAGTTTTTGACGAAAGCGTAGTCGTACTATTTTCGGTGAAACCGCAGGAGTTGGATAACGTTTTCGATAAAATAGAATGCAATAAAGTTTTAAATATTATTACCATAATGGCAGGCGTAAAAATAAACCGTTTCAGCGCGAAATTTAAGAATGCTAAAATTGCAAGAGTTATGCCTAATACTTGCGCTACGATAGGACTATCAGCGTCTAGTTTATGTTTTTCGGCAAATTGCGAGCAAAAGGATAAAGCGTTATTTTACGAAATTATTTCGTCTTTCGGTTCGGTTTCTATAATAGACGAAAGTTTAATGGACGAAGTTATACCTTTGGCGGGTAGTTTTACGGCTTACGCTTACTATTACGCTAAAGCTTTTATAGATTCGGCGGTTTCAAGGGGAGTCCCTGTAGACGTTGCAACTAAGCTCGTTACGGATTCTATGATAGGTTCTGCCGAAATGATAAAACGAAGCGGTAAGGATTTAGATACTTTAATTTCAGACGTTTGTTCAAAAGGCGGAACTACGCTTGCGGGATTAGATAAATTAAAACAAGCAAAAGTTGACGTGGCAGTAGACGAATGTTGTAAAGCTTGTAGCGAACGTTCAAGGGAATTAGGTAAATAGTTATAAAATAAATTTTAATAAATTTGTTTTGTGGTAGATAATTTTTTTTCGTACGTTTTATAGAAATTTTACAAATAAAAAACGCTTTTATATTTTTTATAAAAGCGTTTTTTTTAAGAAAAATATTAAATTTTTATTTTGCGTAATTTAACATTTTGTCAATAAGTTCATATCCTTTATCAACGTAAATTCCCGTTTTTTGTCCTTCTTTTTCGCTGTAAGAATTGCTATGCGTGCAATTGTTTTTTACGTTAGAGTACAATAAATACGGCACGGGTTCTTTTGCGTGAGTTTTAATTTCAATAGGCGTCGGGTGGTCGGGTAAAACCATAATAGTATAGTCAATTTTTTCTTTTTCAAGTCCGTCAATAATTTTACCTACAACGTGTTTATCGATAAGTTCAATCGCAAGTTTTTTGTTTTCCGCTTGACCTCTATGACCGCATTCGTCTGGGGCTTCCATGTGAACGTAAACGAAATCGTTATTTTTTAAAGCTTTTAAAGCGTATTCGGCTTTTCCGTCAAAGTTAGAATCTAAATCGCCCGTCGCCCCGGGTACGGAAATATTTTCCATATTTGCAAGTATTCCTATGCCTTTAACTAAGTCTACGGCGGAAATTACCGCGCCTTTAACGTGATTTTTTTCGTAAAAATCGGGAAGAGCGGGTTTAGTTCCCATTCCCCATAGCCATATAGAATTAGCTGGGTTTTTACCTTCCGCAATTCTCTTTAAGTTTACGGGGTGATTTTTTAAAATTTCGTAAGACTTTTTCATCATGTTAAGAAGTCTATCGTCGTTTTTAGGTAAATATTCCGTAATTTTTCTTCCGCTAATATCGTGTGGCGGAGTTAAATCGGCGGAAGCGTTTCCCGTTTTACAAACTAGGCAATGCCTATAAGAAATTCCGTTATATAAGCAAAATTCGTCGTTATCGAAATACTTTTTAAGGTCGGAAATAATGAGTTTTGCTTCTTCCGTAGTAATTTCGCCCGCACTATAATCAACCATAGTTTTGTCTTCGTAATTTTCTTCGTTAGAAAGCGTTACTAAATTGCATCTATAAGTCGTGTCGGCTTCGGTTAAGCTAATACCCATACTTACCGCTTCTATGCAAGAGCGTCCTTTATAGTAAAGGTTCGGGTTATATCCCATTACGGCTAAATTGCACACATCGCTCCCCGGTTTAAAACCGTCGGCAACCGTTTTTACCATACCCACTTCTCCTAGTTTTGCAAGTCTGTCTATATTTGGTTTGTGCGCTAATTCAAGCGGAGTTTTATCGTTAAAATCTTTAAGCGGTCTGTCTGCCATTCCGTCGCCCAAAATAACAACGTATTTCATTTTTATCTCCATAATTTTATTATAATTGTATTTTACACCAAAAAAAATATCGTTGTCAATTCGGATAAGCTATAATAATTATTTTTTTGTACTTATTCGTTTGATAAAATGGTAAAAATATTGTATAATATAAAAAAAATATTAAAATTTAAAAAACGGAGAGAAATATGCTTTTTGAAAGTACCAGAGGAAAAAGTGAAAAAGTAACCGCATCTAAGGCGATTATAACGGGTATAGCTTCCGACGGGGGCTTATTCGTTCCGAGTTTTTTCCCCCAAATTTCTTTAGAAGAATTAAAAGGGTTCGAAGAAAAAGATTACGCAGAAAGAACGGCTTATGTACTTTCTAAGTATTTAGACGAGTACGATTACGAAAAACTTTGTTCGGCGTGCAAAAGCGCCTATGAAAAGTTTACGGGCGACCCTGCGCCACTTGTTAAAATAGACGATAACAACTACGTTTTAGAGTTATATCACGGACCTACTCACGCTTTTAAAGATATGGCTCTTACGGTGCTTCCTTATTTACTTAAAGAAGGCTGTTTAATAAACGGAATTAAAGAAAAAGTTTTAATTTTAACTGCGACCAGCGGAGATACGGGTAAAGCCGCGTTAGAAGGTTTTAGGGACGTAGACGGCGTTAAAATATGCGTATTTTATCCCAGCGAAGGCGTAAGTAAAATGCAAAAACTACAAATGCAAACTCAAAGCGGAAATAACGTAAACGTTTGCGGAGTAGTCGGCAATTTCGACGATTGTCAAAGCGCAGTAAAAAAGATTTTTAACGATAAAAACGTAAAAGAAACATTAAAGCAAAAAGGATATGTTTTTTCTTCCGCAAACTCAATAAATTTCGGCAGACTAGCTCCGCAAATTGCTTATTATTTTTCTTCTTACGTAGATTTAGCTCAATCGGGCGAGATTTCTTACGGCGATAAAGTTAATTTTTGCGTTCCTACGGGAAATTTCGGAAATATTTTAGCTTGTTACTATGCTAAACAAATGGGTTTACCCGTTGGAAAACTAATTTGCGCTTCTAATAAAAACAACGTTTTAACGGATTTTTTCAGTTTCGGAAAATACGATATAAACAGGGAGTTTTATAAAACTACTTCTCCTTCTATGGATATTTTAATTTCCAGCAATTTGGAAAGATTGATTTATGAAATTACGGGTAGAAACGCAGACCTTACCGCCAAAAGAATGAAAGATTTGGTTGAAAAAGGCGTTTACGATATTACCAAAGAAGAAAAAGAAAAACTATCTGCCGATTTTTACGCTTCTTGTTGTAGCGAAAAGGATTCTCAAAAAACTATCGAATATTATTTTGACGAATACGACTACGCAATAGACCCGCACACCTCGGTCGGATTAAAAGTTTCGGGCGATTTTAGAAAAGATTTCGGAGAAAACCAAAAAATCGTTAGTTTATCAACGGCAAGTCCTTATAAATTTCCTACCGACGTTTTAAAGGCAATCGACGGAAAAGTCGTAGACGATCCGTTTACCGCAAGCGAAAAAATTTGTGATTTAACGGCTATGCCTATTCCCGAAAGCATAGGAACTTTAAAGGAAAAGACTAGAAGATTTACGAAAGTTATAGATAGAAACAATATTTTAGAAGAAGTTTTAGAATTTTTAAATAAATAAGGAAAACGTTATGAAAAAATTAGGTGTTGCAATACTTGGACTTGGAACTGTCGGTGGTGGAACTTATGAAATTCTCACCAAAAATCACGACAAAATTTTAAAAGTAGACGAAATCGACGTAGAAGTTAAAGCCGTTCTCGAATTAAACAAGGAAAGGGCGTTAGCTCTCGGCGTAAAAGAAGAAAATATTTATACTGATATAAATCAAGTCGTTAAAAACGACGAAATAGACGTCGTAGTAGAAGTTATCGGCGGTACGGGAGTCGCTAAAAAGTTTATTGAACTTGCTCTTGAAAACGGCAAAACGGTAGTAACCGCTAATAAAGAACTTATCGCAAAACACTGGTGCGAACTCGAAAAAATTGCAAAAGCGCACAATGCGGGATTTTATTTTGAGGCAAGTTGCGTTGGCGGTGTTCCCATTATTAGAGTTTTAAACGAAGCTATGCAAGCTAATAATCTTGAATCAATAAAGGGAATTATAAACGGAACGACTAACTTTATTCTTTCTAAAATGTCGAACGAAGGTCTTTCTTACGAATCGGTTTTAAAAGAAGCTCAGGCTAACGGTTTTGCGGAAGCTAATCCTACTGCTGACGTAGAAGGTTACGACGCTTCTTATAAACTTTCCATTCTTTCTTCACTTGCGTTTAACAAAAAAGTTCCGCTTTCTAAAATTTACAGAGAAGGAATTACAAACGTCGATACTACCGATATTGCATACGGAAAAGAATTAGGTTATACGTTAAAGCTTTTGGCAATCGCAAAGGACACTCCGCAAGGGGTAGAAGCAAGGGTTCATCCTGCGTTTGTTAAAGACGATAATCCCTTATCTTCTGTAAGCGGTCCGTTTAACGCGGTAATGCTTCACGGCGATATGGTTGACGATATTATGCTATACGGTAGGGGTGCCGGTTCGCTTCCTACGGGTTCGGCAATCGTATCGGACGTAATTTTTGCAGGAAAAACTCAGGAACATAGGTATTCCAGTTTTGATAACACCGACGAAGCGGGAGAAAAAACCGTATTTAACCAAAATTTCGAAAGTAGATATTATATAAGACTTACCACTGAAAACATTGCCGGTGTTTTAAAAGATATTACGGGAATTTTCTGCGATCACGAAATAAGCATTACGGCTATTACTCAAAAAGAAGTAAAAGGCGATAAAGCTTCTATAATATTTATAACCGACACCACTAGCGAAAATCAAATTAAGCAAGCATTAAGCGAAATAAATGCATTAAAAACGCTTAAAAAGATTGACGCTTTGATAAGAGTTGAATAATTATTAGTTAAATAAAAGAAAAATAAAGAAGCGTTAAAAAACGTTTCTTTATTTTTTATAAAAATGAAAAAAAATTAGTAATTATCTTTATTTTCTCTTGACATAAATCGAAAAAAATATTAAAATATAAAAGTAATTGCTGATATACCTCAGGTGGTAGAGGACCGCATTGGTAATGCGGCTGTCCCGGGTCCGAGTCCCGGTATCAGCTCCATTTTTTAGTGTTTTATGCAAAATATTGTATAAAACACTATTTTTTTTAAATAAATAAAGTAAATTTTTGCATAAATATACACAAAAAAGTAACGATTTTTAAGAATTTGGGGAAGATTTGGGGAAGGATTTTTGGCTTTTTATTCCCATTTATTTAGTTTTTTTCCCTCTTTTAATAGGTATTCATCTGAAATATCAGTGTAAGTATTTTCTAGTACTCCTAATGTGTGTCCTACGAATAAATTTCTTGCTGTGTGCTCAACTGATAATTCTTGACATCGTGTATAAAATGTAGTTCTTAAATCATATAAACGGTGATTAGGTAATATTCTGTTAAATTCTTTACGTATTATTTTTAAATCTCTTTCTTTTGGTATTTCAATAATGTAGGGTTCTCTTTTTTCTGTTGAATGTAACTTTTCTAGGTTTAATGATTGAATGTAAGCATAAGTTTTAAATTTTTTCATTTTTTTTCTCCATAAATATTGATTTTTTTTAGATAATGTAATATAATAAAGTAAAGATAAGTTAGATTATATTGTAGGTGAAATAACCTAACTCATCTTATTTAAAGTTACTCATATGTGGGGGTAACTTTTTTTATGCCCTGGTTAAATCTTCAAGTATTTCTACTATTTGATTGCTTGTATAACCTAATTTTTTTAAAGTTCTAATTAGTCTATAAATAGTAATTAGTATTATGATTGCCATATATGTAAGTATCACCTTTATCCATCGGTTTTTCCGATGGATATTTATTTGCAAAATTTTAATAAATATGTTAAAATTAGTGTGTTAATAAATGATTTTAATGTTTTTAAATAATTTTTTTAATGCATATGTTTTTAACGTAGAAAAAACAATGTTAATGGCAAAAATGGTTTAAAATTTTTTAATTTTTTAAAGTTTACTCTGTCTTTTTACATTCTCATTTTTTAGGAGTTTTTTCTAATTTAAGCGTTGAAATTCTAAATAAGGATTTCAGCTTTTTTATGAAATTTTATTTTTAAAGGTAGTTGTAATGCGGTTAATTTCTTTTGACGTGGAAAGTTGTAACGGAAATCCAAAAGAAGCAAGTCTTTGTAGTTTTGGATACTGTATCAGCGACGAAAATTATAATATTTTAGAAAAAAAAGATATTTTAATAAATCCTGCAAGCAAAAATTTAACTTTGTGCGATAATAAAAGAAATTTCGGAATAAAATTAGCTTATAGTAAAACAGAATTTCGTTCGTCGCCACTATTTTGCGAATTGTATAACGAAATTAAAAAACTTTTACAATCTTGCGATTACGTTATAGGTTTTTCTATCGAAAACGATTTAAATTATTTGAATAAGGCCTGTGAATATTACAGTTTAGAAAATATAAATTTTAGATTTATCGACGTTCAAGAGCTGGATAGTCTTGCAAACGGTGGAAATCAAAAGGAAAGTTTAGAAAAAGCCGTAAAAAAATTCGGCGTTCAGTTTACTTTGCATAAGTCTGACGACGACGCCTTAGCTACTTTATTATTATTAAAAAATATTTGTTTAAGTAAAAGTACTTCTTTGGAAGGGTTGTTAGACGAATATAACGTCGTGCTAGGCGAAAATTTTGAAAACGGTTTTTCACATAGTTATTCTTTAAATAGAATGTGTGAAAAAAACGGTTTAAGTTCCAGTTTAAAATTAAAAAAATATTTATTTTGCAAATATTTAAGGAAATTGAAAAAGGGGAAAGGTAAATTAAATGGAAAAACTTTTTCTTTTTGTAAAAAGCTAGCGTATTCGGATATAAATTTAAGTAGAAGTTTATTGTTCGAAATTTACGGTCAAGGCGGAAAATATACAATGTTTTCTAATCAAGCCGACTTTTTTGTTGTCACTTCCGAAAACGATTGCAACGCAAAGGAAAAACGCTTGCAAGGGCAGGTGGAAATTATAGAGTTGGACGAGCTTTATTCTTTGCTTGGCAATTTCACGGTTAAAGAGTTTGACGATGAAAACTCGGTTAGAAGTTATTTTAAAATAAGGGTAAAATAAAAATATGCTTGCGTAAAAGTTATTAACTATACGCAAGTTTTTTTATGTAAAAATTCAAAATTGATAACAAAAGGAGAAACAAAGATAAAAGCGTTACTATTTAGTAACGCTTTTAATATATTTATTAGTTTTTAGTTTGAATATAAATTATTATTCTTCAACTTCCTCCGCATTGTTAAATACGATTACGGAATCACAGAATTTCATAACGGATAAAATTGCGCTTTCGCAATTAGTTGCGCTTGTATATCCTGCACCGATACCGAGTAATCTTTTATTTTCGGAGAAAAGCTTAAAGTTATAGTTGTCGTTTTTGTCTTTTCTCATTGCAAAGTTACCTTTAGAAATGCTCTTTCTAACGGAATCTAAACCCGTACGTAAGGAGTTTATTCCTTTATATTGTTCGGTTACGAATAATACTTGACCGTTATTAGCTTTTAATTCAGCGTAATCATATCCGTCGGTGCCTTCGTAAATTACCCATTTTCCGTTCGGATTTTTCTCATCTTCTTTAATGGAGAATACTTTTTCTTCAATTTGTTCGGTTTCGTCAGAAACGAATGTTAAACTATTAGAGAAGTTCTTTACGGATTGAATTGCGCTTAAAGCGTTTTCTCTCGAAGTGTATCCTTCGCCGATACAAAGTAAACCTTGATTAGACGCGAATAATTTAAAGTTATAAGTTTTATTTTTATCTACAGTAATTTCAAAGTTGTCTTTTGCAATGTTTTTCTTTATTGTTTCGATACCGCTCTTTAAACCGCTAACACCTTTATATCTTTCGGTTTGGAGTAACATTTCGCCGTTATTAGCAAATAATTTTCCAAAGAAATAACCGTCGGATTCAGGAATTAGCAACCATTTTCCGTTAGATTGTTTTGGCTTATTATTTGCGTCTTTCGCGTTAGAAGTTTTAGGAGTAGGTTTAACTTCTTGTTCTTCTTTTTTCATTTCTTCTTCCTTTACAGCTTCTTCTTGAGCTTGTTTTTCTTCTAATTCCTTTTCAATTTCATTGGAATCAGGTATATCTTTTAATAAATCTTCCGCTTCTTTTTCAGCTTCCTTATCGCTTTTTTCGTCTTTCTTTTCTTCAACGGGTTCTTTTTTAGCTTCTTTTACAGGAGCTTTTTTAGCTGTTGCTTTAACAGGTTTCTTTTCTTCCGTCTTTTCTTCTTCAGCAGGAGCTTTTTCTACTTTTTCTTCTTCAATGGGTTTAGCTTCTTCTGTCTTTTCTTCTTCAGCAGGAGCTTCTATCGTTTTATCTTCTTCAACGAGTTTAGCTTCTTCTGCTTTTTCTTCTTCAGCAGGAGCTTCTTTCGTTTTATCTTCTTCAACGGGTTTAGCTTCTTCTGCTTTTTCTTCTTCGGCAGGAGCTTCTTTCGTTTTATCTTCTTCAACGGGTTTAGCTTCTTCTGTCTTTTCTTCTTCAGCAGGAGCTTCTTGTTTTTGTTCTTCCGAAGTTTGTTCGGTTGTATCCGATTGTTCTTCACCATCTTCTACTTTTTCCGACGGGTAAAGTTTTTCGTGTAATTTCTTTTCTTTTTCTGCAATATCTTTCTTTTCGATTTGTTTAATTTTTGAGTCGATAATAATGTTAGTTACGATAATTGCAATAATTGCTACAACGGCAACGACACCGACCCAAAATCCCCAGTTTTGTAAAATACTTGTGGCTAAAAACATAATTTCCTCCAAACAAAAACGTAAAACGTAATTTTTAATATATTATATAACAAGATGTTTAAAAATTCAACCTTTTAAATAATTTTTCTAGTATTTTTTTTAAAAATGTGTTACTATAAACATATGAATAACAAAATTGTAAAAAAATACAAAATAGCTGTTATAGGCGGTGGCTTTTCGGGACTTTTATGTGCGATTAAACTAAACGAAGCGTTTAATGGTCAAGTAACGCTTTTAGAGCGTAACGACCGCTTATGTAAAAAAATAGCTTCTACCGGCAACGGTAGGGGAAATATATCTAATAAAGTTGTAAACGAAAATTTTTATCACGGTGACGTAGCTTTGGTAAAAGCTTGTTTAAAAAGGTATTCTAACGACAGTTTAATTCAATTTTTTAAAGAGTGCGGACTTCTCACCGTAGAAGAAAACGGTAGAATTTATCCTTCGTCCATGCAAGCTTCTTCTATTTGCGACGTTTTACGACTTAAAGCTAAAAGTGAAAACTTAGACGTTAAATTGCAGTACTTTGTTACTGATATAAAACGTGAAAAGTCGGGCTATATGATAAATAACGAACTTTTTTGTGAAAAGATAGTGGTATGCGTCGGCGGTAAAAGTATGAAAAATTTTGGAACTGACGGAAATTTAATTCCGATATTAAAGCGTCTTGGCGAAGAGTTTACCGAGCTTTATCCGTCGCTTGTGCAATTAAAAACGCAAACCGATAAAATAAAAGGATTAAAAGGGGTTAAACAACAAGCAAACGCATCTTTATACGATGGTGAAAAATTACTAAAAACTTTTTCGGGGGACGTTTTATTTACCGATTACGGAGTTAGCGGAGATTGTATTTTCCGTTTATCGTCTTATTTGGAAAATACAAAAAGCCCTATTTTGAAATTAGAATTTACACCCGAAATCAGTTTTGACGAATTAAAAAAGTTTTTAATAGAAAAAAGTAAGTTAAACTACGTGAAAAATCAAGATTTATTGACTGGCGTAGTAAATAATAGGCTAGGCTTAACGATGATAAAAAACGTTAAGATAAACGCATTAGAGCAAGCCGACGAAAAAAGTTGTTTAGCTTTACTAAATCAAGTAAAGAATTTTAAATTAAACGTTCAGGGAACGCTCGGGTTCGATTATTCGCAAGTAACTCATGGCGGAGTAAAAACGGAAAACGTTGATCAGACCGATTTACAATCTAAAATAAACAAAAATTTATATTATTGCGGAGAAATACTTAACGTAGACGGAGATTGCGGTGGGTATAATCTTCAATGGGCGTATACTTCGGCGAGAATCGTTGCGGAAGAATTGATAAAGCAAGGTTAAAAATTTAGGAACAAGGAAAAATGATAATAACCGATTTAAAACTTCCTTTTTATTTATCCGAAAAGGAATTATTTGAAAAAGCAATAAAAAAAGGCGGAATAAGTAAAACTTCGGTAAACGATTTTCGTATTTTGAAAAAAAGTTTGGACGCAAGGGATAAACGTGATATTCGTTACGTTTATACCGTAGCCGTAAACGAAGAAGAAAAAAATTTAGAATACCCTTATTTAAAAACAGATAAAAAAATTTTAATCGTGGGGGACGGACCTTCGGGGTTGTTTTGTGCTTTAACGCTTGCCCGAATGGGAATAAAAACTATAATCGTTGAACGTGGCGATAAAGCAGAAAGTAGAAAAGAAAAATGCGAAAAGTATTATTCGAGCGGTATTTTAGACGAAAACAGTAACGTTCAGTTCGGAGAAGGCGGAGCGGGAACGTTTTCTGACGGAAAGCTCAATACGGGAATTAAAAGCGAATTTATTAAACAAGTTTTAAAAGATTTTGTAAAATACGGCGCCGATAAAGAAACTCAATATATAAATAAACCGCACGTCGGGAGCGACGTTTTACCAAAAGTAATAACTTCTATTAGAAAAGAAATAGAAAGTCTTGGCGGTGAATTTTTATTCAATACGCTTTTTAAAGAATTAATCATACGAAAAGGAAATGTCGTAGGAATAAAAACCGATAAAGGCGAATTTTATGCAGACGCTATTATCTTAGCGTTAGGTCATAGCTCTACTGATACGTTTTTTTCGCTATATAATCAAGGCGTTAAATTTGAAAATAAACCTTTTGCGGTCGGCGTAAGAATAGAGCATTTAAGGGAAGATGTAAACGAATGGCAATACGGTAAAAATTACGACAAAAGACTTCCTACCGCCGATTATAAACTTACAACTAACGTTGACGGTAAAGGTGTATTTACGTTTTGCATGTGTCCGGGCGGTTTTGTAATGCCGTCTAGTTCGGACAAGGAAAGCGTTGTCAGTAACGGAATGAGTTTACATGCAAGAGATGCGGAAAATTCTAACAGCGCGGTAATAGTTCAAGTTGACGAAACCGATTACGGAACCGAGCTTTTTTCGGGAATAAAATTTCAAAAAGAGCTAGAAAAAAAGGCTTATTTATTAGGCGGCGGGCAAAGTATAGCTCCCGTTCAAAAATTTAAAGATTTTTGCGATAACGTAAAAAGTATAAATATTGGTAAAGTTACGCCGTCTTATTTAAGGGGATATAGATTTAGCAATTTAAACGAGTTATTCAGTCAAAAGATCAATAATTGTTTAAAAATGGGCATTATACAAATGGGTAAAAAAATAAAAGGATTCGACCAAGACGATTGTATTTTAACCGCAGTAGAAACCAGAACGAGTTCTCCCGTTAAAATGCCTAGAAACGAAATAGGGTTGTGCGTTGGATTTAAAAATCTTTATTCCGTAGGGGAAGGCGCAGGTTACGCCGGCGGAATAACTTCATCTTGCGTTGACGGGATAAAATGCGCTTTTAAGGTTTATAACGCAATTAAAGAAAATTTGTTTTAATTTGTTTTACAACGGTTTAAAAGCAATAAGCCTATTTAAAACGAAAATAATATTCTAAAATTTTTCATTCACTTTATTATCGTTTAAATTATGTAAAAAAATATTATATAGGTTACGATATAGGTTACGCCGTCGCATTATGCGACGGCGTAAGTTTTTTTAAATTTAAGATATATTCTTTGCATGTTTTTTCACAAACAATTATTAAAATAAAATTTTTGCGATAATAAAATTTTAAGATTTAACTTTTATAAATTCGTTATTATATTCTGTGTTTAAAACCTTCTCTACGTCTAAATCGTTTCCGAGAGCAAGCATAGTTTTTACAAGACAAGCTTCTAACGATTGATTGTAAGAGAAAATAATATTTTCGCCTTTACAAAAACTTTCGTAAACGCAATCGGATTTTATTACGGGAGAAATAATTAACGGGACGTTTTTCTTTTTAAGAAGTTCTGCAAATTTTAAAACGTTTGTCGTTTGTCCGTAAGAACAAAACGTTCCGCTATGATAAGTTTTAAGTATTACGGCTTTAACATTTCTGTTAAGTTCAAACAAAGAAAAATCCCTTAAAGAATGTGAATTTATAAATAAAACATTACTGTTAATTTTAAAATCTAAAATGTTGTTTTTATTTAAAAAATAATTAAAAATAAAATTATTATTTTCGCTAGTTGCATATTCTTTATCTATAAAAGAATATAAGTTTCCGTTATAGTCTATTTCCTGAGCTTTACTTGCCAAATGTATTTTACAATTTTCTTCGTTATTTTTAAACGAAACAAAAACGCCGTTTTTACTTTGCATAATAAATTTTACAGCATTATAAAAATTACATAATCCGTTAGATTTTTTTTCGTTTAAAGGGAAAAGAGAAGATACAAATACAATCGGAATTTTTTTATTTAGCGTAAAGGCAAATAAGTTTGAAGTAAAAGATAAAGTGTCCGTTCCGTGCGTTATAATAATCCCGTCGTAGTCATTATCGTTTACTTTTGAAACAGTATTATATAGGATAGATAAATCATTTTTAGTTATATTTTCGCTTAAAATGCTTATGGGATATAAACAATCGAAAGAAACTTTTTTACCGTAATTACTATAATATAAATTTATTAGTTCGCTTGCTTGTTCGTGCGTTGGACTTAAAACGTTATTATTTATTTTACAGCTAATAGTTCCACCTGTGAATATAACGCAAATTTTGTTTTTCATATTTAAAGTTTATCATAAAAAAAATTTTTCGTAAATAATTTCTAGAACTTTTATAAATTTTTTCTAATATAATTTAGTCTTTATATTTTCGTCTTAAAATTTAAATTTTATTTTTGTATATTGATAATAAATTTGTGTTATGGTAAAATATAAATAGACTAAATTTAAAGAAGTTGATTTTATGAAAAAGATTGTAAAAATTGTAATTGTCTTAGCTTTTATGCTTATTTTTTCTTTAACGATATTTTCGGCTTGTAAATCGGGTAAAGTTGAAATAAAAACCATTAGTTACAATTTAAACGGCGGTAGTTTTACAGAAGAATACAAAGAACAAAACGGGATTTCTTCTAATAACGTAGTTAAAGCCGTAAATCTTAACTATTATGGTGGATTTGCCAATAGTTTAGCCGATGAAAGGGCTTTAATTGCTCCTTCGGGTAAAGTTTTTGCGAGTTGGTATCTTGATAAAAATTGTACTCCCGAGAAATACTTAACTTCACGCAGTTGGGAGAATTTTTCTAATGGAATAAAAGAAGGCAACGGCAACAACGTTATTTATGCTAGATGGATTGACGCTCAAACAAAGGATATTCTTTACGAAATTGATTTAGAAGATTTATCTTTTAATCAAGATTTTATTGCTAAAAATATACAAAAAAATAATATGAATGGAACGAGTATCGTTAGGTTTAACATTTCTAAAATCGATTTTGAAATTGAAAAAAACAATTTGCCGACGTCGCAAGATATGGTCTTTTCAGTTAAAAACGAATTTTGCGGTTGGAAGGTAGAATGTAACGGACATTATTACGATTTTAAGGAAAAAAACTATAATGCAAACGCAAACAATAAGCTTAACTCCTTTGTCAATTTAGACTTTGACTATACAGATTTTAGCGATTTTTGGGCTGACGGTAACGAAAAAGTCGCGTACGTTTTATTAAGGCCAAAGGCGTTGGAATATAAATCGGTAAATCGAATAAATATTTCGTTAGACAACGTTTATATAAATAATTCCGAGTATGAAAACTTAATTAAGTCTAAAACGGACGATTTTAGTTCTGTTCCTACTTTATCGGATTTTAGTGAAATAGACGGTACCTTATATTATAGTAAACTAACTTTTGACGTAAGATACGATATAGACTTTGCGTTTATTGAATCCGTTTTGCCGACCACTTGTTTAAAATTTAACAACGGCTTAGAATATGACGGGTGGAAATTTAAAATTAACGGAACCGAATACGAATTTACCGAAACGAACTGGAATGAGTATGCAAAAGTTAAACCGAGCGAAACAGTAAGAGAAGGTCAATTTATTTTAAAAACAAAGTAAAAATTTTATAAATATTTTTTTTATAAATTTTAACTAAATTATTTGGCTAAAATAAAAGAAATCTTTACGGTTTTTTCCATTTAAAAAAATAAAAAAAATTTGCAAAAATCGTTTGACAAATAATATTTAGTCGGATATAATAAAGACAATCTAAATAAAGACTATGACGAAGACGGCTGAAAAAAGTTATTTTCACAGAGAGTCGGTAAAAGGTGAAAGCCGATAAATTGTTTTTTCTCAAAAGCCCATCGCTTCCGAGTCGGAAATCCGAAATTTTTAAAGTAGGCGTTTCCCGTTATACTGCGTAAACGTGTAGGAATTGTTTGATTCCGTGAGAGGCAACTTTTAGTTGCAATTTGAGTGGTACCGCGAGTAAATTATTACCCGTCTCAAAGAAATTTGAGGCGGGTATTTTTTTACGCTTTTCGTAAATAATACGTAAAGAATTAGAAAATATTTTATAGTGAAACAGCGAAGTTGTAAACGATGAAAAATAAGTTTTGACTTCTTGTAAAAAACAGGAGAAAAAAGATGGCAGAAGTAGATTCCGAAAAGTTATTGGAAATTGGCACGAGAATTAAAGAAATGCGTGAAATTTTTAACTTATCGCAACAAGACATGGCGACCAAGTGCGAAGTTTCGCTAGAAGATTATTGCGCTTATGAAAACGGAAAAAAAGATTTACCTTTTACGTTTATTCATAAATGCGCCTTAGCTTTCGGAATAGGCATTACTGACTTATTAGAAGGTAGAAGCGCGCACCTTTCGTCTTATACCGTTACGAGAAAAGGGCAAGGGCAAGAAACCGCAAAAGAAAACGGAATAGAAATTCAAAACCTTGCTCCGCTTTTCCGTAAAAAACTTGCTGAACCTTATTGGGTAAGATACGAATACAGTGAAAGTTTACAAAATAAACCTATTCATTTAACCAAGCACTCGGGACAAGAATTCGACCTGGTTTTAAAGGGTAGGTTAAAAGTTCAAGTCGGCGATAACGTCGAATACTTAGACGAAGGCGACAGCATTTATTATAACAGTTCCACACCGCACGGAATGATAGCGGTAGACGGTGAAGAATGTTTATTTGTTGCTGTAGTGTTGCCAGGTGAAAACGTAGAAGAAAACGTTTTAAGGGAAACGCTTATATCCGCAAGGGGAACGGACGAAAAATTCGTATGTTCTAAATTTATAAACGCAACAGAAGACGAAAAGGGCGTTTTAAAAGCGATTGATTTTAACAACGAAGACAAATTTAACTTTGCTTTCGATATTTTAGACGAAATAGCTAAAAAAGAACCTGACAAAAGGGCAATGGTTTACGTCGATAAAGACAAAAACGAAAAGTTCTTTACTTTTTCGGATATGAAAAAAGAATCGGCTCGTTCGGCTAACTATTTTAAATCCTTAGGAATTAAAAAGGGTGACAGGGTAATGTTGGTTCTTAAAAGACATTATCAATTTTGGTTTGCTATTATGGGACTTTGTAAATTAGGCGCGATAGCAATTCCCGCAACTAATCAGCTTTTATCCCATGATTTCGAATATAGATTTAACGCCGCAGGCATAAAAGCGATAGTTGCAACCGCCGACGGGGACGTAGCTCATCAAGTTGATTTAGCGGAAAAAAATTCTCCCACGTTAGAGCTTAAAATACTCGTAAACGGAACGAGAGAAGGTTGGAGAGATTTTAACAGCGAATACACTATGTATTCCACTCATTTTTATAGAACGGAGGACACTCCTTGCGGAGATGACTCTATGCTTATGTTCTTTACCAGCGGAACTACGGGATATCCGAAAATCGCGTGCCATTCGTTTAAATATCCGTTAGGACATTATATAACGGCAAAATATTGGCACGGAGTTTCTCCCGACGGATTGCATTTCACTATTTCCGATACGGGTTGGGGAAAAGCTTTGTGGGGAAAATTATACGGACAATGGCTTTGCGAAGGAGCGGTATTTGTTTACGATTTCGACAGATTTTCGGCTTCCGACATACTTCCTATGTTTAAAAAGTATAACATTACTACTTTCTGCGCTCCGCCCACTATGCTTCGTATGATGATAAAAGAAGATATTTCGAAATACGACCTTTCGTCTATTAAACATATGACGACTGCGGGAGAAGCGTTAAACCCCGAAGTTTATCGTCAGTTCGAAAAGGCTACGGGACTTCAAATAATGGAAGGATTCGGGCAAACGGAAACTACGCTTTCGGTTGCAAACTTAATCGGAAATCCGCATAAAGTAGGTTCTATGGGTAAACCTGTACCGCTTTACGATATGGATATAGTAGACGAAAACGGAAATAGCGTAGCTGTCGGCGAAACGGGAGAAATCGTAATAAAAACTTCCGATAAAATTCCTTGCGGATTATTTAAAGGATACTATCGTAACGACGAAAAGACCAAAGAAGTTTGGCACGACGGATATTATCACACGGGCGATACTGCTTGGCGCGACGAAGACGGATTTTTTTGGTACGTCGGCAGAGTTGACGACGTAATCAAATCTTCGGGATACAGAATAGGGCCGTTTGAAATTGAAAGCGTTATAATGGAACTTCCGTACGTTTTGGAATGCGGAGTAAGCGCATATCCCGACGAAGTAAGGGGACAAGTAGTTAAAGCTAGCATTGTTTTGGTAAAAGGTAAAGAAGGAACGGAGGGACTTAAAAAAGAAATTCAAGATTACGTTAAAAAACACACCGCTCCTTACAAGTATCCCAGAATCGTAGAATTTAAAACTGAACTTCCTAAAACGATAAGCGGAAAAATTCAAAGAAACAAGTTATAAAAACAATTAAATAATAGTTGACAAATTTTTTGCGTGATGATATAATAGCGAGCAATAAAGACGATGACGAAGAGAACTTATAAACGATACTTTCCAGAGAAAAAGCGTCAGGTGAGAGCTTTAAGTTAGTTTATAAACGTTTGTAGCTTCCGAGTCGGGAGAAAGAAAGAAGAAATTCCGTAGAATCTCCCCGAAAAGCGTTGCGTTAAAACGTAGGAATTGATTGATTCCGTAAGTGGCAGTTAAATACTGCAATTTGAGTGGTACCGCGGGTAAAAATGCTCGTCTCAAAGTATCTGACTTTGGGGCGAGCTTGTTTTTTTCTCTCCCCTAAAAAACGGAGGACGATATGGAACAGATGACAGGACTTGATTTAAAAATCAAGGAAGTTGCAGGCAGAATTAAAGAACTTCGCGAAATAGAAGGTCTTTCGCAACAAGATATGGCTTTAAAAACGGACATATCGCTAGACGAATATCAAAAATGCGAACAAGGCGAAAGTAACTTAACGTTTGCTTTTATTTACCGTTGTTCTTTAGCTTTAAAGGTAAATGTAACCGATATTATAGAAGGTTATAGTCCCGAATTAAAAGCTTTTACGGTAACAAGAAACGGTGCGGGACAAATAGTCAGCAAAGCGCACGGAATGACTTATTACAATATGGCGTACGCATTCCGCAACCGTATTGCAGAGCCGTTATTCGTAAAAGCCGTATATAACGACGAAGCGCAGTATAAAGATATAGAACTTACCACTCACGACGGACAAGAATTAGATATAGTTATAAACGGATATTTAATGGTTCAAGTCGGAAGTCATAAAGAAGTATTAGGTCCGGGTGATACTATTTATTACGATAGTTCCACTCCGCACGGAATGATAGCCGTAAACGGAAAAGATTGCGATTTCTATGCGGTAGTATTAAATCCGTCGGGAGAGCCTATTCCCGAACTTGCAAGTTCTTCTTCGAAAGAAATTAAAGACAAGAAAACGGGATTTAAGGACGAAAAAGACAGAATTTACAAAAAGTATATCGACGTAGTAGAAAACGAAAACGGTACGCCCGTTTCGATTAAATTTAAAAATACCGAAAAGTTTAATTTTGCATTCGATTTAGTAGACGCGCTTGCCGAAAGGGAACCCGAAAAACTAGCAATGTTACACGTTTCCAACAATATGACCGAAAGAATATTTACTTTTTCGGATATGAAAAAGGAATCCGCGCGTACGGCAAACTACTTTAAATCTTTGGGAATTAAAAAAGGCGACAGAGTAATGCTTGTACTTAAAAGGCATTATCAGTTTTGGTTTGCAATGCTTGGCTTAAATAAATTAGGCGCAATTGCAATTCCCGCAGTATATCAATTACAAGAACACGATTTTGAATATCGTTTTAAGTCTGCGGGCGTAAAAGCTATAGTATGTACGGGGGACGGAGATACCGCTCATCAAATAGATATAGCGTGTCAGAATTGTCCCGACCTTACTATTAAAATAATGGTAAACGGAACGAGAGATGGTTGGAGAAATTTCGACGAAGAATACAAAATGTATTCCACTCATTTCGATAGAACCGAAGATACCGCTTGCGGAAACGATACTATGCTTATGTATTTCACTAGCGGAACTAGCGGTTATCCTAAAATTGCTGTTCACAACCACAAATACCCGTTAGGGCATTTCCATACGGCAAAATATTGGCACGCCGTTGACCCCGAAGGATTACATTTTACTATTTCCGATACGGGCTGGGCAAAAGCAATGTGGGGGAAACTATACGGACAATGGCTAGCGGAAGCTGCTACTTTCGTTTACGATTTCGATAGGTTCGATGCCGAAAAAATTATGCCTATGTTTGCAAAATATCATATCACTACTTTTTGCGCTCCTCCTACGATGCTTCGTATGATGATTAAACAAGATTTATCCAAATACGATTTTTCTTCCGTAAAGCACATGACGACTGCGGGCGAAGCATTAAATCCCGAAGTTTATCGTCAATTCGAAAAGCTTACGGGGTTACAGATACACGAAGGTTTCGGTCAATCGGAAAGTACTATGATAATAGGAAATATGATTGGCGCCCCGCATAAAATAGGTTCAATGGGTAAACCTGCGCCTATATACGATATAGACTTATTCGACCACGACGGAAAGAGTGTTCCCGTAGGCGAAACGGGAGAAATAGTAGTAAACGTTAAAAACGGAGTTCCTTGCGGATTGTTTACGGGGTACTATAAAGACGAAGCAAAAACCAAAGAAGTTTGGCACGACGGTTACTACCACACGGGTGATACCGCTTGGCGCGACGAAGACGGTTATTATTGGTACGTAGGAAGAGTAGACGACGTTATTAAATCTTCGGGATATAGAATAGGACCGTTCGAAATAGAAAGCGTTATAATGGAACTTCCGTACGTTTTGGAATGCGGAGTAAGCGCTTGTCCCGACGAAGTTAGGGGACAAATAGTAAAAGCAAGCGTAGTTCTCGTTAAAGGCGTTGAAGGTACTGAAGAATTAAAAAAAGAAATTCAAAATTACGTTAAAGAAAAAACCGCTCCTTATAAGTATCCCAGAATAGTAGTATTTAAGGACGAGTTACCTAAAACCGTTAGCGGAAAAATAATGAGGAATAAGCTTTAATGAATTATAAAAGAATAACTTTACTGTGCGGTCATTACGGTAGCGGTAAAACCAACGTAGCCGTAAATATGGCGTTCGATTTAAAAGGCAGTCACGATAAAGTCGCAGTTGCGGATTTAGATATAGTAAATCCATACTTTCGTAGTAAAGACAGTAGCGAAGATTTTAAAAAAAGAGATATAAGGCTAATCGTTTCGGATTACGCCAACACTAATTTGGATATACCCGCGCTTCCGCAAGATATGTACGCGATAACGGACGATAAAAGTCTTAAATGTGTTTTAGATATAGGCGGGGACGATAGAGGAGCTTTGGCACTTGGCAGACTTGCCCCTAAAATCGTAGAAGAAAACGATTACGAAATGTTTATGGTAATAAACAAGTTTAGACCATTAACGCCCGACGCTTTATCCACGCTAGAAGTTATGAGAGAAATAGAATACGCAGGCGGAATAAGATTTACGGGTTTAATAAACAATTCTAATTTAGGGAACGAAACCACTGGCGAAGAGGTAATAAAAAGTATGGAATACGCTAGGGAATTAGAAAGAATAAGCGGAGTAAAATTAAAGCTTACAACTTGTAAAGCCGACCTATACGACGATTTAAAGGATAAAATAGAAAATTTATTTCCTTTAAATTTACAAAAGAAAATAAATTAAAGGGCTTGCCCGAAAAAATAAAGGAGAAAACTTTTATGGCAAAATTAACGTTTAAAACCGATAATTGTAAAGGTTGCGGTTTGTGTGTGGACGTTTGTCCGAAAGGCGTTTTAGCTTTATCTAACGATAAGATAAACAAAAAAGGACATCATCCCGTAGAAGCAGTTAATCCCGACAAATGTATAGCTTGCGCATTTTGCGCTATTATGTGTCCCGATTGCATAATTAAAGTTGAAAGGTGATATTATGGCAGAAAAAGTATTGATGAAAGGAAACGAAGCTATTGCCGAAGCCGCTATTAAAGCGGGGTGCAGACACTATTTCGGCTATCCTATTACGCCACAAACGGAAATTGCCGCGTATATGGCTAAAAAAATGCCAAAGATAGGCGGAACGTTTTTACAGGCTGAAAGTGAAATTGCCGCAATCAACATGGTATACGGCGTTGCAAGTGCAGGAAAGAGAGGTATGACTTCTTCTTCAAGCCCGGGAATTTCTCTTAAAGGAGAAGGTCTTTCTTATATGGCAGGTGCGGATTTACCTTGTTTAGTTGTAAACGTACAAAGGGGCGGTCCGGGACTTGGCGGAATTCAACCCAGTCAGTCTGACTATTTTCAGGCAACGCGCGGTGGCGGACACGGCGATTATCATATGATAGTTTTAGCTCCTGCGTCCGTTCAAGAAATGGCGGATTTAACCATAAAAGCGTTTGATTTAGCGGATAAATATCGTATGACCGCTATGATTCTCGCGGACGGTACTATGGGACAAATGATGGAACCCGTTTCGCTCGATTTCGACGTTGCTCCCGCTCCCGAAAAGCCTTGGGCTACTACGGGAACTCAAATGAAAAGGGCGCATAACATAATAAATTCGTTATCGCTTGTTCCCGAAGAGTTAGAACAACTTAATATCGCAAGGTATAAAAAGTACAAGCAAATAGAAGAAAACGAAACTATGTATGAAGAATACTTAATGGACGACGCGGAAATTGCTATTTGCGCGTTCGGAATTGCCGCAAGGGTATCTAAAAACGCGATAGACGAAGCAAGGAAAAAGGGAATAAAAGTAGGTATGATAAGACCTATAACGCTTTGGCCGTTCCCGCAAGCTCCGTTTAAAAAGGCGTTAAAAACCGTTAAGCATTTTATCAGCGTAGAACTTTCTATGGGACAAATGATAGAAGACGTAAAACTCGCAACGGAATGTAAAGTTCCCGTAACGCTTTGCAACAGAGTAGGCGGAATGATAACTACTCCCGAACAAGTTTTACAAGCAATAGAAAAGGCTTATAAGGAGGTATAATATGGTAGTAAAAGAAAAACCGCACGCTTTATGCGACGTTCCGTTGCATTATTGTCCCGGTTGCACGCACGGGATAATTCATAGATTAGTAGCGGAAGTAATAGACGAACTCGGAATAGAAGGGAAAACCGTAGGAATTGCCCCCGTAGGTTGTTCGGTTATGGCGTATAACTATTTTAATTGCGATATGATAGAGGCGGCTCACGGAAGAGCTCCCGCAGTAGCGACGGGCGTAAAAAGAGCTGACCCCGACAATTTGGTAGTATTTACTTATCAAGGGGACGGAGATTTAGCTTCTATCGGTATGGCTGAAACCGTACATGCGGCTACTAGAAACGAAAACATAACCGTAATATTTATAAACAACGCAATTTACGGAATGACGGGCGGACAAATGGCTCCCACGTCGCTTCCCGGACAAGTAACGCAAACTTCTCCTTACGGAAGAGATGTAAAATTATGCGGATATCCTATCAGAGTTTGCGAAATGCTTTCCGAACTAGAAGGACCCGAATATTTGGCAAGAGTTACCGTTGACAACGTTAAACACGTCAACGAAGCTAAAAAAGCTATAAAGAAAGCGTTTATGAACCAAATAGAAGGCAAAGGATTTTCTTTGGTAGAAGTTATTTCTTCTTGTCCTACTAACTGGGGTATGACGCCACAAAACGCTCTTAAATGGATAGAAGAAAAAATGATTCCTTATTATCCTTTGGGGGTATATAAAGACAGAAGCGCGGAAAAGGAGGCAAAATAATGGCTACTACTCAATTTTTGTTTTCGGGTTTTGGCGGACAAGGTATTTTGTTTTCAGGTAAGTTTTTAGCTTATAAAGGACTTATGGAAAACAAAAACGTAAGTTGGCTTCCTTCTTACGGACCTGAAATGAGAGGCGGTACTGCTTCTTGTTCGGTTATCGTAAGCGACAGTTTAGTAGGCTCGCCTATCGTATCTAACCCCGACGTACTTATTGCAATGAATCTTCCTTCGCTCGATAAATTCGAAAAAAGCGTAAAAAGTGGCGGAATGATTTTTCTAGATTCCACTTTAATCGAAAGAAAAGTCGTTAGGGACGACGTAAAGGTGTTTTATATTCCCGCAACGGCGCTTGCCAGTGAAAACAATATGTCTACGCTTGCAAATATGATTATAATGGGAAAAGTTTTGAAAGAGCTTAACGAATTTACGGACGAATCTGTCGGCGACGCGTTAAAAAAGGTAATATCCGCAAAACACGCCGATATGATGGAAATCAACCGTAAGGCTTTGGAAATCGGAGCTAATTTATAAAAAATATATAAGTTTTTGGTTTAAAAAATGGGTTTTACGTTAGGTATTTGCTTTTAAAGCGTGATTTGTAAAATCTTATATAAATTATAAAATCGTAAAATGTATATTTAATCAAAATAAATAAAGGAGTTTATTATGGAAATTAAATTTGAAAAAACGGCTTGTCCTAAACAAAAGCCCGACCCTGCTACTTTGGGTTTTGGAAAAATATTTACCGACCATATGTTTATAATGGACTATACGCCCGATAAAGGTTGGCACGACGCAAGAATCGTTCCTTTCGGAAATATTAGTCTTCATCCTGCGTCCACCGTTTTACATTACGGTTCTGAAATTTTCGAAGGCTTAAAGGCTTATCGTAAAAAAGACGGTACGGTTCAAATGTTCAGACCTATCGAAAACGTAAGAAGAATGAATAATTCGGCTGAAAGACTATGTTTACCCCAAATTCCCGAAGATTTAGCTATGGAAGTATTAACTAAATTCGTTGAAACCGAAAAAGATTGGACTCCCGATGCAAAGGGAACGTCTTTATATATAAGACCTTTTATGTTTGGTAACGACGAAACTTTGGGCGTACACTCTGTTAAACACGCAACCTTTATGATAATAACTTCGCCCGTAGGCAGTTATTATAAAGAAGGTATTAACCCCGTTAAAATTATGATAGAAGATAAAGACGTAAGAGCTGTTCGTGGCGGTACGGGATATGCTAAATGCGGTGGTAACTATGCGGCTAGTAACAGAGCGGGCGAAAAAGCGGAAGAAAAAGGATATTCGCAAGTTTTATGGCTTGACGGCGTTGAAAGAAAGTATATAGAAGAAGTCGGCGCGATGAACGTTATGTTTAAAATAAACGGAGAAATCATAACGCCTATGCTTTCTGGTTCTATTCTTCCCGGAATTACGAGAAAATCTTGCATAGAAGTATTAAAGGACGAAGGATATAAAGTAACCGAAAGACTTTTATCCGTAGACGAACTCGAAAAAGCTATTGAAGACGGAACGCTCGAAGAAGCTTGGGGATGCGGAACCGCCGCGGTAGTTTCTCCTATCGGAGAGCTTTGTTATAAAGGTAAAAAGTGCATAATCAACAACGGAAAAATCGGAGAAGTTACTCAACATTTATATGATACTTTAACGGGTATTCAGTGGGGAGAAAAAGAGGATAAATTCGGTTGGACTTATCCTTTAAAATAATAGATTTAATACAGATTCAGATAGTTAAAAAGAGCTTGGCAATTTGCCAAACTCTTTTTAGCGGTTTATGTGAAAAATTTTATAGTACTAAATTTTAGCATTATAACGCTTTTTTTACGCGTATTGGGAGAAGAATGCAAAAGGAAAAAATAATAGGCTTTGCAAAAAAACCGTTCCGTTTTCTTTAATTTTATTATTTTCGATTTTGGGAACGTACATAGTGTTTTTAAAAGGTCTATTTAAAGGCGACGATTATTATTTTCACGCCACGGATATCTACGAATGGTATAATGCAATTTTAAATGGAAAAAAAGTTTCACCTATAAGTGAAAATTTAGCAATGGGGCTAGGTGTAGGAAATAGATTGTTTTATTCTCCTTTATCGCATTTAACCGTCGTTCTAGTAGGTTTATTTTTAAAAATTTTTAATATTTCCTTAATTGCTTCATTTAAAATCGTAATAATTTTAATGATATTTATTTCGGGGGTATTTACGTACTTTTTTGCTTTGCGTTTTACGTCTAATAATAAAAATGCGTCTTTGTTTACTGTGCTTTGTTTTGTAATATTTCCGTATAGAGCTTTTAATATTTTTAGAAGATTTGCCTTTGCCGAAGCCTTTGCTATGACGTTTTTGCCTTTATTTTTTATGAGATTATATGATATTTTACATTTTAAGGAAAAGGTAAACGTAACGGCTTTTTTAGAAGTTGTTTTGGGCGGAGTATTTCTCGTCTTACCTCATAATATAACCGCTTTATACGCGTTTATTTTCGGAGTTATATATATTTAATAAATATAAACGAGTTGATTAAATCTCTTAAATTTAAATATTACGTTCTTTTATGCGTTGTTTCGATAATACTAATAATAGGAATATCTTCTATTGCGCTTTTCACTCAATTTGAGCTTTTAAAAGACAAATTATATATTGTAAGCAATAAAGATGCAATGGGTACAAGCATTTCTTCTGTTACTTCTCAACATGCGTTTTGGAAAATTTTTTCACATTCGGGATTTGGTTTTGGCAGTATTAAAAATTTTGCAAGATTTATATGGTTTATAATTTCTTGTGTAATCACAATTTTAACCGATACTTATATTAGGAAAATTGAAAAATTAAAAACTGCGTATAGATATTTGATTTTGTTTTTAATTCTATTCGTATTTAATATTTTTTTTATAAATTCAGCTACTATTTTAGCCGTAATTGTTTTTTATTTTTTATACGTGTACGTCGATTATTCAATAAAAAAGGGAAAACAAAAAGAGATTTACGTTGAAAAAAGCATTTTAAAAGATAAATTATTTTGGTTTTCGATTTCCGCAATTCTAATTTGTTTAGTTTTTATGATATTTGGATTTGTTTGGGAAATATTACCGAGTTTTATGTTAAATATACAATTCCCTTGGAGATTGTGGTCGTTTATACAGCTGTTTTTGTCGATAATTGTGGGACTTATTTGTTATTATTTTAATAAAAAACAAATACTTTTTACATTTCTTTCAATATTTTTTGCAACTTGTATAATTTGCAACTTGTATAATTTGCAACAAAGGGATAATTGCAAAAGAAGAACAATTTAAAAATAGAGATGAGTATTCCTATTACAGTACTTTTGGTTGGTCTTATACGTTAAATTACGACTTATATAAAGCAAAATATTCGTTAGGTTTTAAAAACGACTACATACCGCAAATATTTTTATTAGAAGATTATATACCTAAATATTCAACTTCTTTGTATAATGATATTAAAAAGTCAATATTTTTAGATGAAGAAGATATGTTTATTGCGGGCGAAAAATATTCTTTTAATCCCGTAGTTTTAACGGGAAGCGGAACGATAAAATATTAAAAAGAAAAACGCCTTATTATTTAATAAAAGTAAAAACAACGCAAGAAACAAAAATACAAATGCCGTTGTTTTATTATTTGGGGTATAGCATAAACTTAAAAACGAACGAAATTAAAACAGTTTCAGCGGAAAAGGTAGACGGACTGATTTCTTTCGATATTTTAGCAGGAAATTACGAAATTACGATAAATTATAAAGGAACGACTTTAAGAAAAACTTCTATAATATTAAACGTTACTTGTTCAAGCGTTGTAGTCGGATATATAATTTTTAACTTCGTATCTAAAAAAATAAAAAGAAAAAGTGTTTTAAATAATAAAGTTGCAACTTCCGCATAACTGTTTAAATAAAATTTAACCATAAAAAAATCGCCAATTTTTCGGCGATTTTTTGCATAAAATCAAACATAAAATTATTTGCTATTTTTTTTAGTTCTTCCTATTTCCGTATTGTCTTTTTTTCTAGATTGCAGTGTTTCTATCGGATTTTTTTTCGTTTCAAATCGGTAGTCCTGACCAAATTCTTTTATATGGTTTTCTATTACCTTATGGCTCGGAAGCGTTTTTCCGTTTTTAACTACGTGTTTATTGTATTTAAAGAAATCGTCTTTTGGACTTAAAGTTTCAATCGATTGATATTGTTCTCTAACTTTCGTATAATTTACGGTTTTTGCTAAAACTTCTCTTATATAGTCGATATTTCCTTCGAAATGTAAAGTTTCGGGGAAATCGCCGCCGCAAGGATATAACGCTTGCCAAGGCTTGCCTTCGTATTTTTCAAGCAGTCCCGCAACAAATTGTAAATGCCCGCATTCTTCTAAATAATGGCGATAAAAAATTTCTCTTATATATTTATCGGTTTCATCTGCGTAGCAGGAATAATATAAATAACATTCGGTATATTCGTGCATAAGCCAGCTTTCCAATTTAGAGCACGTCGTATCGATTAAACTGCCGTATTCCGTTACGTGCTGTTCTTCTATCATGGCTATTTCGCTATAAAGTTTTCTTCCCGTCTCACTTGGGTGAAAACCAGCAATATTCATATAGTAATTCATAGTTTGTTGTTCTCCAGCCGTTATAATATTTACTACAAGTTTGGTAAACGGGTCGGAAATTTCCGCCGAAATATGGCGGTTTATCGCGTCGTACGGGTGTCTTGGTTCGCTTATAGTCGGTCTTCCGGGGGTAATTTCGGTGTAACCGCCGGTAAGTGTGTTTGCGTCTATTCCTTGTTCGCTTTCTAAAAGATTTGCAAACCTATATAGATGGTCAAAATCTTCTAGCAATGCAAAATCAAGAGCTTGTTTTACGTAAGAATCTTTAACGTGTTTAGCAAGTATCGCGGTTAAATCGACAGCTAATTGTTCGTAGCCGATGGTCGTTTCAAGGTCTGTTTCGTCGATAGGTTTTAAACCTGAAATAATTTTTTGCTGTTGTTGTTCGTGTCTACGAATTAAAGAAATATCGCGTCTTAATTCGTTGTCGTTGCAAGTTCTTGAAAACTGGTGTAAAAACCAGTTTTGTTCGAATTCTGCGCCGTTTAACAAAATTATTCTTGTTTTTGTGTACGGCAAAGTTGTTTTTTTGTCGTAGGGAACGGGGCTGTAATCGTCAACCGTTGCAAAATCCTTTACGGATATTGCGTTTTTTTCTAAAAATGGATTTACTTTATTCATAAAAAAATTCTCCTTTCTTAAATAATTTCCAAGTTTAAAAATTTTAATCAAAAAATAAGAAAAAAATGGTAAATTTTTAAAAAAATATTGACATAAAATAAAATTAAAATTAAAATAATTTAAGGTGAAAAAATGATTTATACGACTTTTGAATTAAACGAATTAGTAAAAAAAGAAAATATTTTTAAAGACGATAATTACTATTCTCAAATAAATATAATAGCTTCTCATATTTTATCAGACTCTTTAAAACCTATTGTGCTTGTAAACGGACCTTCAGGAGCCGGAAAAACAACTTTTACAAAAAATCTAGCAAAAATAATTAGGGCGAGCGGAAGAAATTGTTACTATATTTCTATGGACAATTATTTTAACTCTATCAATCCGCAGGAATTTAAAAATAAAGTACCTGATTACGAATATCCTTTAAGAGTTGATTTTAAACTTTTAAATAAGCATATTGCCATGTTGTTAAACTGTCAAAAAATAGATATGCCTACTTTTAATTTCGAAAAATCGGTAAGGAGCGATAAAACGATAGAAATTACTCGTGAAAAGGATGATATTGTAATAATAGAAGGTATACATTCTTTTAACGATAATTATTTAAAGTGCGATAATGCGTTTAGGGTATTTATAGATGTTTTCGACAGCGTTAAAAACGGGCAAACGGAAATTTCTTCTAGGGAAATAAGGCTATTAAGAAGAATATCAAGAGATTCTTTATCTAGGGGCAGGGATTTTTCGCAAACGATAAGTCAATTAAAAAATGTGTCAAACGGAGAAGATTTATACATTAAGCCTTTTTTAAAGAAAGTTGATTTTTCCGTAAATACGTTTATGCCTTATGAACTTGGGTGCTACAAAAATAAACTATACGATAACTTAAAAGAAAACAATGCCGACGAATTAAAAACTGTTTTAGCGGTTTTGTCGGGAATAGAGAAAGTCGAAATGGATAAAATAGAAGAAAATTCACCTATAAAGGAATTTATACAATGTTAGATGCGGTTATTACGGGTGCAAGCTCGGGAATGGGGGAAGAATTTGCAAAAAAAATCGACCAAATGGGATACGGAAGAATATTTTTAATTGCAAGGAACAAAACTAAATTAGAAGAGTTGTCTAAAACGCTAAAAACGCCTTGCGTTATAGCAAGTTGCGATTTAACTAAAAAAGATTCTTTTGATTATTTAAAGTCGGTTTTTGAGGAAAACAAAGTAAAAATAGGTTTACTTTTAAACGGTGCGGGTTACGGTATATTTAATGAGTTTACTTCTACCGATATTGCCGATATAAACGGAATGATAGATTTAAACGATAAAGCTTTAGTTGAAATTACGTATTTATCGCTTAGTTATATGCAAGAAAACGCAAAAATAATAAATATAGCGTCTATTGCGTCTTTCGAACCTATTCCTTACGGAGCGATATACGGAGCTAGTAAAAGTTTTGTATTAAGCTTTTCAAGAGCATTAAATATGGAGCTTAAAAAAAATAAAATACGTGTTTTAGCGGTTTGTCCTTATTGGACTGCTACAAGTTTTTTCGATAGGGGTAATAAAAACGGAGTAATAAAAAAATTCGATTGTATGTATTCCCCCAAATTTGTTGTAAACAAAACGATAAAAGCATTAAAAGGGAAAAAAGATTATGTCGTTACGGGAACATACGCTAAATTCGTTAGATTTTTAGCAAAAATTCTTCCTAATAAGTGGATTATGAAAATGTTCATGAAACAACAATCGTTAAAATAATTAAAAGAGAGAAAAAAGTATGTACAAATTTATAGCATTTGATTTAGACGGAACATTAGTAAACACATTTCCTTATATATTATCTTCGTATAAGTACGCATTAGTTCAAGTTTACGGAAAAGCGATAGAATCGGAGGATAGTATAAAATCAAAAATAGGTAAACCTATTGCGGAATTCTTTAAAGACTATCCCGAAAAGGACAGACAAAGATTATATGAATTATATTCAACTAATAACGACGCGATTCAAAGTAAAGGCGTGCCGTTTTTTTCGGGTGTAAAAGAAATGCTTAAAACGCTTAAAGAAAACGTAAAAGTAGGATTAGTTACGTCTAAAAGACGCAAGCCATTGGAAGAATTTTTAATAAAAGAAAAATTAGATAATTTTTTTGACGTTGTAGTGGCAAAAGAAGATACGGTTTTAAATAAACCTAACGGAGAACCTATCGAAAAGGCAATAGAGCTTGCAGGTGTAACCGCCAAAGACGCATTGTACGTAGGGGACGCCAAATACGACGTTTTATGTGCACATAATGCAAACGTAGATGCGTGCATAGTCGGTTGGAATGCTTTCGGAAAAGAATATTTTGAGAAATACAAGCCCGAATATTACGCTGAAAGCTGTCAAGATATTATCAATTTATCAAAATAAAAATGAAACCGGACGAAAATCAATTAAAAATAATTCAAGATACTAAAAACAATATAATTCTTTACGCGGGAGCAGGAACGGGTAAAACTTTTACCGTAGCAAATAAAATTGCGTATTACTTACAAAATCAAATACTTAGCGCAGATAAAATTTTATGCTTAACCTTTACTGTAAAAGCCTGCAACGAGCTAATTGACGAAATAAATAATATAAGCGGTCGTCAAGACGTATTAGTAAAAACAATTCACGGTTTTTGCTATAAAATTTTAAAAGAAAAAAGTTTATCGCTAGAAGGCGTTTATAACACTCCCGATATTTGCGACGAAGTAGATTCCGAAATTATTTTACGGGAAAAATGTTTACCTTATTTAAACGAAATTGCTTTTTCAGACCATTTAAAGTCAAGGGGTGCAAAACACGATTTGCAATGGCTAAAAACTCAGGATATAGCTTACCTTAACGATAAAATGTATTTTGCCGTTAAAGATAATCAAGGATATTTTTTAATTTCTTACGACGGTAAAACTTTAAGGACTGACGAAAGTTTTAAAAACGAAAAAAGCGGAATGATTTGTCCGCAATGTAAGGCAAGGCAAAAAAAGCAGTGTAATTTTTGCGAAGTTTGTTCTTACGATTTAAGGTTTTATATTCCGCCTTTTACTACGCATGTTAATTCACTAAGAAGTTTTGTTTCTTTTATAAAAAGATATAGAGCAATTTTAAATTATTATTCCGGAAATGATGAGATAGATTACCAAAGAGTTTTCGATTATTTTTACAATAACGAAAGAGAAAAAATAGAAAGACTTTTATTGTATAAAGAAAAAGATTTTAATAAAAACGTAATTGATTTTTATTTTTTGTCCGCAATGCAAAAATATTGCGGAAAGTTTATAACATACTACAACGAATATTTAACGCAAAGAAATCAACTAGACTACGACGATTTAATCGTAAAAACTTACGAGTTGTTTAGTGTGTCCGATTATAAAGATTTGCCCGAATATTCGTTAATCGTAATCGACGAAATGCAAGACACAAGCGAATTGGAATATTCGCTTATCAGTAAATTATTTTCCGGGCAAGTTATGTTGTGCGGGGACGTAAATCAATCCATATACGGTTGGCGCGGAGCAAAGCCGATTGAAATATTAAATAATTTTAAAGATAATTTTAACGCAACCGAATATCACTTAAATAAAAATTACAGGTCGAATAAAGCCCTGCTCGATTTTGGTGAGAAGTTTTTAAAAAACGCTTTTTCAAATAAAGACGAAACTTTATCAGTATCTTTAACAGAAGGCGAAAAGCCGATAATTAGAAAATGCGAAAATTTATCCGATGAAGCTAAATTTATTTACGATAAATGCGTATCTTTAAAGGGCAGTAAAGCGATACTAACGCGAACCAACTATTACGGAAAACGTTTGTACGAACGCCTTTGCGAGTTAGACGGTAATTTAGTATTTACGTCAATAGAAGAAGAACAAAATTTACTAAAAAGCAAAATAGTAAAAGAATTTGTAAGTTTTTTAAAAATTATCTATAATCCCGACGATAAATTTAACGTAGATAAACTTTTTATAGATTTAATTCCTAACGTCGGAGAAGTTGCGATTGATAAAATAAATTTACCGCTTTTAGCTGTTGATAGTTCCATATTTTTAAATAGTTTTATTTATGACGGGGAAGATCCGTATTCGGATTTAATTAAAGCTTTTGAAAATAAAAAAGTTGTCGTTTTCGATATAGAAAGCAGTGGGTTAGACGTAGACGAAAACGAAATAGTTCAATTATCCGCAAAGAAAACCGACGGTCAAACTTTTAATAGATTTATAAAAAATAAAAAACCTTTGGACGAGCAGTCTGTTAAAGTACACGGTTTTACGCAAGAATTTTTAAACGCAAACGGAGAAGATTTACTTACCGTTTTAAAAGATTTTTCCGTATTTATTAAAGATTGCGTTATCGTGGGGCATAATTCGTCAAACTTCGATTTACCGGTTCTAAAAAGAGTATATAAAGAAAACGGTTTAGAATTTAATTATTTATCGCATTATGATACTTTAAAACTTGCAAAAAAAATAATAAAAGACGTAAAGAACTATAAATTAGCTACTTTATGCGAAAGGCTTTCTATTTTAAACCTTAAAGCTCACGATGCGTTTTTTGACGTGGAAGCAACTTTAAAATTATTAGAATACATAGTTAAAATATTAAAACAAACTTCTTTTTTACGTATCGTAATTATAAATAAAAATAAAGATAAATTCTACAATTTTGCAAAGTTTTATAATAAATTGAAAAATATGGAAACCGCTAAATTCGTTTCTACGCTTACCGATTACTTAGTTGAATCTAGTTCGGTAGACGCCGTTGTTAAAAACGTAAATTTAAATAGATTAAAGCGATTTACAAAAAAATTTAATTTATCTTTGCCGTTATTAACCGCTATAAAAGAGTTTTTAGACGATAAAGACGATTATTTCGACGTTTCTAGGACGATTCCTATTTTAACTGTGCATCAGGCAAAAGGAATGGAGTTTGATAACGTTTTCGTTGCGGGTGTAGACAACTATACTTTCCCCGACGAAGTTGAAAAATACGGCGAACAAAGAAAGGTTTTTTACGTTGCGATAAGTAGGGCAAAATCCAAATTATTTCTTACTTTTTGCGCTAAAAACGCTTTTGGCGGGCAAAATCAGCCGTCTAATCTTTTAAAGTTATTATAGTTTAAAAATTTTTTTTAAAAAAAATTGTTTAAAAATGTCGTATATTATCATATTTTTTATAATGTTTTACGATTTTGTAAATCAAAAAAATAATTTTTTTTAAAAATTTTTTTAAAAAAGGTATTGAAATTTGTTTGTCTATATAATATAATAAGCGCAAAATAAGGAGGTATTTTGTTTTGAAAAGTAAAATTAAACTATTTATTATTTCAATTCTTGCGTTACTATTGGCGTTTAGTATTATCGCCTGCGACGCGGGTACGACGACTAGTTCAAAATTTAACAGTTCGTCGGTAACGTCATCAAGTTCAAGCTCTTCAAAATTGTCTTCTAGCAGTTCGTCTAGTAAGCCGTCTAGTTCTAGTAGTTCCAAACCTGCTTCCAGTTCTAGCAGTTCTGAACCTGCTTCTAGTTCTAGTAGTTCTAAACCCGATAGTTCCGATTCTTCGCAAGTACAAAACTGCACGCTTGTTTTAAGTATGGTGGGTAACGGAAATTTAACTGCAACGGCAGGTGGAAAAAACGTTTCCAGCGGGGCTAGTATAGAAAAAGGAACTTCCGTAACGATTAAGTTCTCGCCTGCCAAGGAATTTAAAACGACTAAACTTAATATCAGTGAATTAGGTTATGTTAATACTTACGATACGACTGAAGAACAATCTTATACGTTTACGATGAGTTCTGATGCGACTGTTCAAGTTACGTTTACTCAAATAGATTATGCTATTAGCATTTCGGGAAACACCGATTTTGGTTCGGTTACCGCCGATAAGTCTAGGGCAGTTTCGGGTGCAAGCGTAAAATTAACTATAAAACCGCAAACGAATTTCGTTTTAACTTCTTTAATAGTTGACGGAGTTGAAAAGGTTTCTAGCGTATCGTCTAACACTTTCAGCTTTACGATGCCTTCTCATAACGTAAATATTACTTATGAATTCGTTAAATATTATAATATAACGACAGGTGCGGTAAATAACGGAACGATATCTGTTAATAAAACAAGTGCGATAAAGGGAACAGAAATAACCGTAACCGCAGTTCCTGATAAGGGCTATGAATTGTTAGAAATAACTTTATCCTATAAAGTAAATGGTCAAGATAAGACACAAAACTTAGATTTGAACGGTAGTAGCATTAAATTTACAATGCCTGATAGTGATGTTGAGTTAACTGCTAGATTTACAAAACCTGATAGTAGAGAACTTGTCAACTACATGATTTTAGGCGATTCTTATACGGATACTGCGTTCTGGAAAGATTTCATTTCCGATTTCTCTTCGGTTAAAGATGCAAAAGATATAGGTATCGGCGGAACGGTAGTAACTCAATGGATAACCGGTTTAACAAGTAGTTTTGAACACAATAATGCTACTCAAGATATAAGGATTAAGGATAAATATAACGTTTCTAACTTTGTATTCCACATCGGCGTAAACGATATAGATGGTGGTACGGCAAAAGAAACGGTTGTAGCTAACTTAAAAACTTTATTTACCGATTACCATAATGCTTATCCGCAAGCACAAATTTATTGGGTATCTTTAAGTTTAAATACCATGTTTGCAAGTCAGCATACTTCTGATTATTTGTACGTTAACGCTGAAATACAAAAATATATGAACGGAATAGACTATTTAACTTATATAGATACTTGTTCCAAAATGTTCCCCGACAATCAACCCGTTCCCGATTGGTTTGCAGACGGCTTACATTTCAATACTGACGGATACAATACTTGGTCTGCTTTAATTCTAGACGCATTAGGATATCCCAAAGCAACCGTAGGCGATTTCGGAAAAGCGGATATTTATTATTCAAGCAATACCTTTAAGGCAAATTCTGACGGAACTATTTCTAATACAGGAAAAGTTAACGGAGAACAAAGCTTGTGGTTTAGCGAACTCTACGAACAAAACGTTTATGCGGAAATGAACGTAAAAGTTAATAAAATTACGAATAAAGACGATTATCCTAAGTTTGGTTTAGCGTTAAAATCTAAGAATAATCACGTATTCTTCTATATTGACGCAGGTTCTGCTTTAACCGGAAAATATGCAGGATTAACTTACAGAACGCCCGTTACCTTAAACGGTGGATTCTTAGCTTCACAAGATTGGAATTGGAGCGTTGGTATAGGTGGAAACTCCACGGCTGTTTATACCGGTGGAAATTACGTTAAATTAGGATTATTAAAAGTCGGTAGCGATTTGTATTTCTACGTAAACGACGTAATAGTAAATTCTGTTTCTAACTTAACGGGAATGGACGGAAAGTCTGCCATAGGTTTAACCGTATTCAACCTTGACGTAACTATAAAAGATTATTCGACAACTACAAACGTTCAATCTTATATAGACGCTATAAACACTGTTGCAAGCACTAGGTTCGACGCTAACTCTGCTTATAATATTAAGGGTAACAATATTACAAACACTACTGCGGGCGGAGAAAGTTCGGCTTGGGCTACTGGGGTAAATCACTCTAAATTCTATTTTGAAACCGAAATTACATTAAATTCGGTACTTAACAGTGATGCAGCTCCCAAAGCAGGTATAACGGTTAATCTCCAAGGCGTAGGTACGCTGTTATTCTATATAGACGCAATAAATACCGGAAGTTTCGGAACTAACGCTTGGGTTGGTTACGTTTACAGACCCTCCGGAACGACAGAATGGAATTGGGCTAAAGCTAATGCCACGTACGTTAGAGGTTTACAATATACAAGTAGTAAATATGCAAAACTCGGACTATACAAAAACGGTTCTAGATTTATATTTACCGTAAACGGAAACGCTGTTTTGGATACGAGTCAATTCTCGCAATTTACCGGTCAAGTAAACGTGGGCGTAATGGTATTTAACCTTGCTTATAATGCTAAAAACTGCGGTATAGTATTATCCGATAAATTATTGGATAGAATGTTTACAACACGTAATATGGCAGATGACATAGTTGTAGACGGAAAATTAGATGATGCTAAGTGGAGTAATTATTCTTCCGATAGTATTTATTCTAGTTATGCAACAGACGGTTCCGGCGTAGGATTTAAAGCTATGGCGTTTATGGGAACAAATGCTATCTACGTTGCTTACGAAATTACGTCTAAAACCTATGTTACTAATAATACGCAAGGCTGGTATTTAAACTTCAACGTAGAAATATCAGTTCCTAATTCGAAAGGAGATCAGGTTCAAACATACGCAGTGGCATACAATGTAGGGCATATGGTTAAATCTTATGCGTTTATAAGTAAAAAAGAGGGAAGTGTTTATAAAACCGTAGTAGAAGTTGCCATACCTTATATTAGTACGGAAACTTTAACCGGAAAAGAAGCATCTATTAAGTTAGGGTTGGCTTGTCGCCCGGGTAGTGAAGTTGCTATAGGTATTAACGGTGGTACTGATTCCGATTGGTGGACCGGTCCTAACCACGCTTACAATAATCCGCTTACTGTTAATAAAAACGGTATCGATGCTTCTAGTATAATTAAATAATCATAAAGCATTAAAACATTTTGCTTTAAAATAACGGCTTTGGAAACAAAGTCGTTATTTTTTTTCATTAAAGCCAAAGTAATTAAAATAAACTAATTATAAAAACAATAGTTATAATAAAAAATTTATATAGTTAAAATTTACAAGAAAATTGTTGCTATAAATTTTTAAGAGCATATAAAAGCACAAATTTATAATAAAAATAACGACAGTAAAAATTTACTGCCGTTAAAATTAAATTAGTCGTCTAATTCGTAGTAGTATTCGCTAGATTGCGTAGGTGGAAGTCTGTTTCCTTCTTCGCAAGAAATAACGTCTAACGTTCTGCCGTTAGCGTCTACTACTCTGTACTGACAACTGCATGGGGCAATATCGCCCGGATTAAATTTTCTCATAATACTCCTTTATCATTGCTGACGATATTATTATGTGTCAATTATATAAAAAAATTCTAAAAAAATTAAAATACAAAAAAATTGTTTAAAAGTAGATAATTATAAGCGTATTTAATTTATCAGAAATATATTTTTTTAAAAAAATAATTTTTTTTAGAAAATATTTGTAAAAATCGTTGACAAAATCAAAAGAATATTATATTATATACTAGCATTGTGAGTAGCGGGGTGTAGCGCAGTTTGGTAGCGCACGTGGTTTGGGACCATGGGGTCGGGAGTTCGAGTCTCTTCACCCCGACCAAATACATACACCTTTATATATAAGGGCCTTTAGCTCAGTTGGTTAGAGCGGTCGGCTCATAACCGATTGGTCCGCGGTTCGAGTCCGTGAAGGCCCACCATT